>Ga0194124_10000330_pt1 | contig 74175 bp, 67 predicted proteins | sample TA2KigCas0mmetaG_FD_148605 | JGI IMG/M metagenome (GOLD analysis project Ga0194124, IMG submission 148605) | Freshwater microbial communities from Lake Tanganyika, Tanzania - TA2015031 Kigoma Deep Cast 0m | ecosystem: Environmental > Aquatic > Freshwater > Lake | place: Tanzania: Lake...
AGAAGTATCAGCACCAGCAGTAACAACTCAAACGTCCCCTACTGTAGCCGCTCCAGTTGCCCCACAAACCGCTGTAGTGGCCCCATCCGTAGATGGAAGCTCCTCTGCCGCATCAGCGACAGGTAACGCTTCTGGTAGCTCTACAGCCACTGTAGAAAAGAAGTAGTTAGCACAATCCCGCAGGTGACGGCATGGGGAGTTCGTTTTTTAATGAACAAATAGATGTCGTCATTTATGATTTCCATCGACCATCTTTATTAGTAAAATGGTCTTCCATGTGACAAGTGGGACATAAAACTTCTAAATTTTCTATTATATTATTGTTTCTATTTCTGTCTTTATGGTGAACATGCAATACTTCTGGAATTTTAGAATATTTACATCTTTCACATTTTTGTTCTTTAGTTCTAAAAGCGAAAGCTCGATAGTCGGTGTTAACCAATCCATAGTGCGGAGGTTGTATTTCTTTAATACCTCCAATTCTTTGTGAAATATCTTTATGTTCTCTAGAGCAAAAATAAAATCCACTTTTAGAATTTTTCTTTTTAGATTCGCTTAAATAAAACATTTCCTTACAATAAGCACATTCAACGTTTGGTTTATTTATTAAAGCAAATTTTTCTATTTTTTGTTTTTTTATTGATTCATAAGAACATTTTTTGGTACAATACTTCGCGTTGCCTCTATTTACTTCTGACGGTTTAGCTTGAAAAGATTGTTGGCAATTTAAACAATTTTTAGTTATTGTGGTAATCATATATATCCTCACGGGGGATGGGACTGCTTGGGGTGGTCGCCTGCCTTGCACGCAGGTTTTTACAGATGGGTTCGATCCCCATATCCTCCACTTATAACTAGTGTATACCCTCGGTTTTGCACCAAAAAAAGCACTCTCCACAAAAGGAAAAAACAAATGAAAATCACAAAACAATATTTGAAACAAGTTATCAAAGAAGAACTTCAAAAAACCAATGAAGCTATTGGAATAACTCAAGCTTTTACCAATAGTTTTGACACAACATATGCCAATCTCCACCGCGCTGCCTTATTAGCAATGCAAGGCAGATTAGGAGAAGCTTCAGGAAATTTATCTACTGTATTAAAAGGAGTAGATGATAATATTAGAAAAGAAATTACTGATGCATTAAAAAATATTAAGCCAGTTACTATTAATGGAAAAGTTGCTACTTCTAGCGATTTAGATAAAAGCTTGCCACATAATGATTGGATTAATAACACATTTATTCCGTGGGCAATGCAAAAAATGGGCAAAAAATAAATAAATTTATGAAAAAAAATAATAACAGCAACACTTTATGGTTAAGAATATTAGTAATAATAAACACACTTGCTGTTGCTAGTTATATTTTTTATGGTGAATGGCAAAAAAAACAACCACGGATGGTAAAACATGTTTGCCAAACCGTGGCTGCTGATCAAGAAAAAGGTTTGATCGCCCTTACCTGCCTAGAAGATTAAGCGTTTTCTAGTTGCCACAATCCCTCTGCAAGTGCCAATAATGTTTTAGCATTCTCTAGGCTAACACATATTGATATATGTTCATAATGAACAGTACGTTTGCTTAATAAGCCTATTACTTTACCTTTGTAAAAAATACCTGAACCGCTATGACCCGGAGCAGAAGGTAAAGTTATAATCTCTTCTCCACTTTCTTCTTCAATCCCCATATACCTACCATCAGTTACGATGAAGATGTTTTTTGGATGATAACCAAGAGCAGCACCAGATATTAATACACTAGCTCCAACTGGTGGAGTGCTATCAGCTAATTCTGCTGTTTCTCCTGCTATACAAGCACTTTTAATAACTGACAAATCTTTTTTTCCATCGCCAGCCATTGGATATGCTGCACATTTTTCACCATCCAATCTTTCAACCATCATTTCTATTGTATCTATTTTAAAGAAATAAAAACCACTTTCATCAAATTCTAATGTTACTTTTTCTGGATGTGTTACATGGGCAACACTTAATATCAAACTTTGTTTTTTGTTGTAGTTATTTCTGACAACCACACCAGAACCTGTCCAGCTTTTGCTTTCACTTTTTTCTTTTGTTTCTGGTGGAACTGAAGCATTAACACCCAATAAACTAGCTAAATTGATTCTATGACCAGAGATTTTAGTATATATTTTAACTGTGCTGCTCATTGCTTCACGGGCATCATAACCTTCTTCTTTAAAAATTCCGCAACGTTTAAAGCAACCACTCATCATTACTAACATCATTGTTGCTGCTATTAATTTGTGTTTAATCCATGTATTATTTCCTTTCATCACGCACTCTCCTCCCTATAAAAGTAGGGCTGACCTATTATTAACTAGTGATAAAAAAATTATTCGGCATTTTGCTACTTTTTAACTATTTATTAGTTTTACCTAAAAACGTTTACAGCACTATTTATTTATGTAATACTAGTTTTGGGAGAATTATATGAATAATAACTTTATAGGCACACTTAAAGTTTTAGAGGTAAAGGATAACCCGGATGGCAGTGCTACTATTGAATTTGATATAAGTGATGAATTTAAAGATAATTTAATTAAACATATGGGATGGGAAGAGTGGTCTGACGAATTATTCCAAAAATTTGTGTTAGAGGCTCTAGAAAAAGCCGTTAAGAACAGACCTGTTGACAGAATAGAAGACTAGAAGTACTATCTTCTTACTATGCAAACAAACACCACCAACAACTCTAATGATACTAGGAACATTGCTGATCGCTATAAGTTTGATCGTCTGGTTAAATGGACCACGGAAATGATTAAAACCGATCTCCAGCAAAAGGCTTTTCCTTTTGCTGTGATGATGGAAAATCTTGTTGGAGATTTTAATCTTTCTTCTGTTCTTCGTTCCTGTAACGCAATGAATGGTCGTGAAATGTTCTATCTTGGTCGTAAGCAATATGATCGCCGTGGAACAGTTGGCACACATCATTATACAGATATTATTAATCTAAAGGATCGTGAAGAGCTAATAAAACTTAAGGATCGTTATACTTTTGTCGCTTTGGAAAATAGCGTTCCACAAGCAGAAAGTATGTATAATTTTGTATGGCCTGATAATCCGCTAATTATTATTGGAGAAGAGGGTATTGGGATTACTCAAGAAACTTTATCCCTGTGTGATAGGTTTGTTTATATTCCACAATATGGCAGCGTCAGAAGTATGAATGCAGCAGTTGCTGGTTCAATTGCAATGAATGATTTCTTAATGAAATATCATAAAAACAATGCATAAAATACTATTTATACTGTTATGATTAGAATAAAAATATTAAATGAATCAAAACAGTTATTAAATGAAGTTTCTTTTGAAGATGCTAAGAAAACTCTTGATGGTAGTAAATTTGTTAAGAGATTAAAAGCACTATCCAATATAATTGGACCATTGACAGGTTTAGAAATTTTTAAAAACAATCCTGAACATGAAAATTTTATACTTTATATAAAAAGAGACATTGAAGATACTATTCCATATGACATTCCAGATAACAGTAAAGGATTGGCATTATTGTGGTTAAAACAAAAATTAATAGAAGATCCAAAAGGATATTTTAAACATCAACAAGCCGATACTAGAAACGCAATTGAAAGATTTTTTCAATATAACGGCTCTCAGCAAATGCCTAACTTTATTAATCCTGTAGAAAAAAAGGATCTTAATAAAGTAGAATCTCTTGATGAATTGCAAAAGTTAGTAAAAGAGGCGACTCCATTATATAATAAATATCAAGAAGAAAGACAGAATAAAGATGTCGAATCAGGAACAGAAAAAATATACGATGGTCCTGAATGGACTATATTAGCAGCACACAATAAGGGTGCAGCGTGTGAATTAGGTAAAGGCACAAGCTGGTGTACCGCTGCGCCCGGTCTTCATTATTTTAATGAATATTATCAAGAAGGTAGTCCATTATTTATCTTTATTAGTAAAGAAAACCCTATTGAGAAATATCAATTCAGTTACTCTTCTCAACAGTTTATGGACAAAGAAGATCGTTCTATATATAAAGAAGATATATTTTATAAATTAAATAAGCTTTTGATTAGTACCCCCGGAATTAAAGAAAAATATCCTATTTTAAAAGACTTTATATATCATAAAGTGGGCGATAGGATGGTGCAGATTAAAAAAACCAATGATGTTACATATTACATGGTAAACAAAAGAACTATAATGACTAAAGATAGTGAAGGACTTATTAATCATTTTGACTATGACAATCAACTTCATAGAGAAAACGGTCCAGCTGTTTATAATAAATATGAATATCAAAAAGATCCTGAAAACGCACCCCAAACTTGGGCAAAGCATGGGAGTACCTTTAGAATCGATGGTCCAGCAGAAATAGATAAAGAAGGTTATAAATATTGGTTAATATATGGTAAATATATAAATATAGATCCAAAATATAAATACGGTGGTCCATCAATAATTACGCCAGACGGTAAACAAATATGGCGTATCGGAGTTGAGCGGTTTACTAACGAACAAGATTTCATTAAGTATATTGAAGATTTTATAAAAAATGAAGACAAGTTAGATGAATATGAAACTTATCCAATAAAAAATTATTTACAGAAACTTAATGATTATAGGCAAGAATATTTAAAATCTAATTCTAAAAAATTAAAAGAAAATAAGAAATTTGTTATAAGAATTCTAAGGAATACATAATGTCAAAAAAAACCTATATTCTAGATACGAATGTGTTGTTGAGCGATGCAGAAGCGATTAACTCGTATAAGAATAATGACGTTGGGATACCCTTAAAGGTATTAGAAGAAGTAGATAAGCATAAGAAGCGTCAAGATGGTGTTGGCGCTAACGCTAGACAGTTTATACGTCTATTAGACGCGCTTCGTGAAAAGGGCGACATAGTTGAGGGTATTAAACTTGGAAAGGGTAGAGGCTCCATTAGGACGCTTAAATGCGATTTAAGCCTGTTGCCAGATGCTTATGATAGGCAACATCCCGATAATCAAATACTTGCTTGTGCATTAACAGAGATTAAAGAAGTTGGTGACAACAAAAATATCATTCTTGTCTCTCAAGATATTAACATGAGAGTTAAGTGCGACTCTGTTGGTGTTAAAACAGATGATTATATTCCTAATCAAATAGTAGAAAGGGCAGAAGAAGTATTTACTGGCTTCACACAATATCTTGTAGATGATGCTCTTATAGATCGTTTCTATGCTGGTGAAAAGATTATGCTAGAGCAAAAGGATATTAAGTTATATCCTAACCAGTTTGTTATGTTAGTATCAAACGCTAATGACAAAAAAACAGCTTTAGCAAGATTTAAAGCATACAATCATCCACTAAGCAAGACAAAAGAATATAAAAATGGCGTTTGGGGTATACATGCCAAGAATAAAGAGCAGCAATTTGCCCTTGAATTATTAATGGACCCAGATGTAAAGATTGTTTCTATCATTGGTCGTGCTGGTGGAGGTAAAACTCTTAATGCTTTGGCAGCTGGTCTTCAACAAATTCTTGATGATAAAGTATATAAGAAACTAATTGTTTCCCGACCAGTACAGCCAATGGGTAAAGATATCGGCTATCTTCCCGGTACTCTAGAAGAAAAGATGTCCCCTTGGTTAGCACCTGTACAAGATAATTTAGAGTTCCTTATGGGTGACGATAAAGCACATTTACAGATGCTAATGGAAGCTGGTACTATTGAAATGGAAGCCCTCACATACATTCGTGGTCGTTCCATCGCTAATGCATTTATTATTATTGATGAATCACAAAACTTAACATCCCATGAATTAAAGACTATTATTACTCGCGTTGGCGAAGGAACAAAGATTATATTAACAGGAGATATCGAACAGATAGACAATGCTTATGTAGATGCAACAACTAACGGTCTTACATACGCTGTTGAAAAATTAAAAGACTATGAAATTTCTGGTCATATTACCTTGAAAAAAGGTGAAAGATCTGCTGTCGCAAGCCTCGCCGCATCAGTATTATAGAAAGAAAAATATGGAAATCATTAATCAAGATATTTTAAAACCAGTAGAAAAAATTAATCCCATGAAAGAATGGCTTGTAGATTATGTCGGCAACAAACTACAACCAGCTAATAACGAAGTTACAGTAGCAATGCTAGTAGAAGCAATGGCAGAAGAATTCCCAGAATTTGTTATGGCAGTTGCAGAAGAAAACTTTATTCGTGGTTATCAACAAGCATTCAAAGATTTAGAAGCAAATGGTGAAATAACTCCAACAAAAAATGAGTAGTGTAAATTATATAAAAAAATCTTCTGCTAAGAATGCTGCTCAAGTAAGAGAATATAGCTTATTTGGCAGCATTCTTGTTATTGTTGCTAACCCACTTCCTGAAGAAATTAATTTAAAAAGTGTTTTAAAACGTATAGAAAAAAATATACCAAAACATTTATTTATTAATTTAGATATCATTTATTTTGGTGATTTTAAAGAATTAAAAGCTCGACAAGTTTCTTCTGCTTATATGGACGGAGGAATATATTTAACCAATCAACAAGTATCTGATGAAGAAATATATAATTCAATTGTACATGAGTTGGCACATAGTATAGAAAAAAACTTTGAAAATGATTTATACGGAGATGATAAAGTATTAGAAGAGTTTTTAAATAAACGTAAAAAATTAAAAAGCATTTTAGAATCTAATGGTCTTTATTGTGCTGATTCTCTATATTTAAGACCAGAATTTACAAGAGATTTTGATGATTTTCTGTTTAAAAAAGTTGGCTACGATAAATTAACATTATTAATTTCAAATCTGTTTATTTCTCCCTATTCGCCAACATCATTAAGAGAATATTTTGCTTCTGGATTTGAGTATTATTATTGCGGAGACAATCCAGAATATATATCTCAAATATCTCCAAAGCTTTATAAAAAAATTATTTACTTGACAAAGAAGTAAATTAGACTTATAATACTCGCTAGAAAGTGAGTACTACATGTCTAATCATATATCTTTTTCTGCTTTAAAGCTTTGGAATGACTGCCCTTTTAAATATAAATTAACATACATTGATAATGTTCAAAAGTTTCGTGGTAGCGAATATACAATCTTTGGTACTTCGCTGCATGAAGCTTGTGAAAAAAAGCTTCTAGACAATAATATTAATGAAGTAGAATATTTTTTAAATAAGTTTGATGAAGAGCTAAAAAATATTCCTTCTGATGTTCAACTAGATCCCAATCTTTTAACTGAAATGAAAGAGCAAGGTAAGACACTTGCATCTATGGCATTGCCTGCCCTTAAAGAAAAGTTTGGTAATTTTAAAGTCTTAGCAGCAGAAGAGGACATCTTTGAAACCATTAAAAAAATTCCTGAATTGAATTATAATTTTAAAGGTTATATTGATTTAATTATTCAAACAGAAGATAATAAGATACATATCTTAGATTGGAAAACATGTGCTTGGGGTTGGGATGCTAAAAAGAAAAGTGATCCAATGATTACTTACCAGTTAACTTTTTATAAATATTTCTATTCTCAAAAGCATAATATAGATCCAAAAAATATTGAAACATATTTTGCGCTTCTTAAGAGAACTGCTAAGAAAGACAATGTAGAAATTTTCCGCGTAACAAGCGGAGACAAAAAAACAGAAAATGCATTTAACTTATTAACAAAAGCACTTTATAGTATTAATAAAGGTTTTTTTCCAAAGAACCGTCTTGCTTGCAAATATTGCGAGTATAATAAAACAAAGGATTGTCCCTAGTGAAAACAGCAATTATTACAGGTATTACTGGGCAAGATGGTAGCTATCTTGCAGAACTGCTTTTAGAAAAAAATTATAAAGTAGTTGGCCTTGTTCGTAGAAGTGCGATGGAAGACAAAAAGCTTTATAATATCCAACATCTTTTAAATAACTCTAATTTAATTATAGAAAATGGTGATTTAACCGATTCTCCATCTTTGTGGAGAGTTATAGGCAGTCATCAGCCCGATGAGTTTTATAATTTAGCAGCACAAAGTCATGTTGGCGCCTCCTTTACATCCCCAGAAAGTACTTTTCAAATAAATGCAACTGGCGTATTAAATTGTTTAGAAGCGATAAGGGTACTTAAACGAAATACAAAGTTTTATCAAGCTTCTACTAGCGAAATGTTTGGCGATAATTCTAGCGCTCCTCAAGGAGAAGAAACACCCCTTTCTCCAGTTTCTCCATACGCTTGTGCAAAAGTAGCGGCACATCATTTAATAATAAATTATCGTAAAGCATATAATATATTTGCTTGCTCTGGTGTTCTTTTCAATCATGAAAGCCCAAGGCGTGGCGAACAGTTTGTTACGAGAAAGATCACAAAAGCAGCTGCCAGAATCAAGCTTGGTTTACAAAAAGAATTACGTCTTGGTAATCTTGAAGCAAAACGAGATTGGGGATATGCAAAAGAATATGTAGAAGGTATGTGGATGATGATGCAGCATCATGCGCCCGACGATTACGTTCTAGGCACAGGAAAAACATACACTATTAAACAATTCATTGATTGCATAAGTGAAATAGCTGGTTATAATTTAATGCAATATGTTGTTATTGATGATAAATATAAACGTCCTAGCGAGGTTCCGTTATTATTAGCTGATCCAACAAAAGCTAAAAAAGTCTTAGGCTGGGAGCCTAAAACCAATTTAAAACAATTAGCAGAATTAATGTATAATTGTGATTTAGAAAAGGAAAAAATCTTAAAGGAGATTTTAGATGAACAAAAAAATTAAAATATTAACTCTTTCTGACCATCCGTTAACCAGCCGGTAACAGCGGATATAAAACTGGGTGAATTGCTGGAAACTTTCATAAATAATTTCGCTACAGCATAGTTGGAAACGACAAGTGCAAAAGCCAAAAAGAAATTATTGAAACAATCAGCAGCCAAGTGCCTGTCTTGAAAAAGTGGCAAAGGTTCAGAGACTACGGTTAGCCTAAACATTTTATGTATGGCAATGATCCGACAGCGCCCAGCACTTTAATAAGTGATGATATAGTCCAACAAAGTGTCACCATCTGGTGTAGGTAGTCAGTCCAACTACATCTTCCAAGGTCTGTTAAAAACAGGCAAATATCAAATTATTTCTTTAGGTGGTGCCATTAAACATCAAGACTATCGCCCTGTCAAGTTCCATGAATATGGCGATGATTTCGTGATTATCCCAGTTAATGGCTATGGAACGCCAGAATTAATTCGTACAATTTTAATGAAAGAAAAGCCTGATATCATTTGGATGATGACTGATCCAAGATTTTATACGTGGTTATGGAATATGGAACAAGAGATTCGTCCTAATGTTCCAATTGTTTATTATCATGTGTGGGACAACTATCCATATCCTAAATTTAATCGTGCATATTATCAATCGAATGACATGATAGCTACGATTTCTAAACTTACAAGCGATATTGTTAGGACAGTAGCACCAGAAGTCGAAGAACGTTATGTGCCACATGCGGTAAATCCAGATTTATTTAAGATTTTAGATGAAAAAGAATATGCACATTTACGTAATCCAAATAAAACACTTTTCTTCTGGACTAACAGAAATGCCAGACGTAAAATGAGCGGCAGCGTTGTATGGTGGTATAAAGAATTTCTTGATAAAGTTGGACACGATAAAGCATTTTTGCTAATGCATACAGATCCTAAAGATCCTCATGGACAAGATCTTGTAGCAATTGCAGAAGAATTAGGCTTGACTAAAGAAAATTTTGCAATTTCTGCTGGTAAAGTTTCACAAGCGGAAATGACTAAATTTTATAATGCTGCCGATTGTACAATAAACATCAGCGATGCAGAAGGCTTTGGTTTGTCATGTTTAGAAAGTCTTTCTTGCGGTACTCCTGTTATAGCTAATAAAACTGGTGGAATGCAAGATCAATTAACAGATGGTGTAGATACATATGGTGTTCTTATAGAACCTGCTAGTCGTGCAGTTATTGGCTCTCAAGAGGTACCATATATCTATGAAGATCGTGTTAGTAACAAAGATGTAGTTGAAGCGATGATTAAAATTCATAATATGTCACGCGAAGAACGTAAAGCGCTTGGTCGTAAGGGACATGACAATGTGCAAAAGAATTTTAATTTTGCAACTTTCCAAGAAACTTGGGATAAACTATTAACAGAAGTTCACGAAAAATGCGGTTCTTGGGAAACACGTAAAAATTATAAATCCCTAAGCGTAAAGGAATACTAAAATGAAAAAAATTTTAATCTCTGGTCCTGTGTTGTCAAAATCTGGATACGGAAAGATGTCTCAGTTTGCGTATCGTTCTCTAAAAGATAGAACTGATGTGGATTTATATATTATTCCAACTGCTTGGGGAAATACTGGTTGGCATTTTGAAGATAACGAAGAAAGACGCCACATTGATTCTCTTGTGGCAAAAACACAAACATATATTCAACAAAGCAATGGTCAGCCGCAATTTGATGTTGCAATTCAAATTTCTATTCCAAATGAATGGAAAAAGATGGCACCAGTAAACATTGGTTATACCGCTGGTATTGAAACGAACCTTATATCTCCAACTTGGCTACAACCTTGTCAGCAAATGGATAAGATTATTGTTATCAGCGAACACGCTAAAGCTGGCTTTGTTAATACAATCTTTGGAAATCCGCAAGGACAGCAGTTTAAAGTTACTACACCGGTAGAAGTAGTTCATTTACCTTATCAGGATGCCACTAAAAAGGCTCTAGAATTGGATTTAAGGCACGATTTCAACTTCTTGGCTGTATGTCAATGGGGACCAAGAAAAAACTTAGAACAGACTATTGTGGGCTTTATAGAAGAATTCCGCAAAGAAGAAGTTGGATTAGTATTAAAAATTAATTCTGCAAATGATTCTATCATGGATAGAACGTATACCGGGAAACGTTTGGAACAGCTATTATCTGCTTATCCTGACCGTAAATGCACTGTTACATTAGTTCACGGTCATTTAAGCGAAGGTGAAATGGAATCACTTTACGTTCATCCAAAGATTAAGGCAATTGTTTCTACAACTCACGGTGAAGGGTTTGGTTTACCATTGTTAGAAGCTGCCGCAAATGAACTTCCTGTGCTTGCAACTGATTGGAGTGGTCATACAGACTTCCTATACATGCCAGACGGAGAAGAAAAGAAGCGTATGTTTGGTAAGATTGATTATGACTTAAAACCTATCGAAGCAGCACATGTTTGGAAGGGTGTTCTAGAAGAAGGAACTCAATGGGCATTTCCAAAGACGGCATCTTATAAAGAAAAACTCCGTGATTGTTATAAAGATTATGGCCGCTATAAGTCACAAGCCAAAAAATTAGCTCCTTGGGTAAAAGAAAATTTTAATGAAAGTAAATTAGAAAATAAATTTTCTGTTTTATCTGCGGGAGAATTGCCAATACAAGTTAAAACAGAAGAATTGCCTTTGATTTCTATTTTTGCTTCAGTTTATAATTCTGATGAATACATAGAACAATATTTAGATGATGTAACTAGACAGAGCATTTTTAAAGATAAATGTGAATTAATTCTTATTAATCCCAACTCTCCCGGTAATGAAGAAATAATTATTAAAAAATATATGGAAAAATATCCAAATATTAAATATATTAAATTGGATCACGATCCGGGTATTTATGATACTTGGAATCAAGCAATCAAATTATGTTCTGGCGAATACATAACAAATGCTAATTTAGATGATAGAAAATCTCCATTATCAATAGAAAAACACGCTAAAGCGCTTTTTTCTAATCCAAATGTAGACTTGGTATATGCAGATAGTTATATTGTTACTGAATCTAATAAACGTTGGGAAGATATTAAAGAAGATACACAAAAATATAATTTTGAACAGTTTTCTCTAGATGCAATGTTAAGAGGCAATCCACCACATAATAATCCAATGTGGCGTAAGACTATGCATAATAAAAACGGTTGGTTCAACCAAAAATATAAATCTGCTGCTGATTGGGATTTCTGGTTAAAATGCGCGTTTAATGGTTCAAAATACATGAAAATAAATGAAGTATTGGGTATTTATTATCACAATCCAAAAGGTATGTCTACCAATCCCGAAAATAGCTCTTGGAAGAGAGAAGAAGAAAAAGAAATATTTAAAAAATACATGAACATGTATCAGGAAAGAAATAAGTAATATGGTTTTGTTTACTGTTACTAATAATGTTTTTGCACCATGCGTTTTTAACCTTATAGAAAGTTATAAACTTTATTCTTGTAATAAAGAAATATTTATAATTTATTATGATTTAAATGATGACTATATAAAGCTTTTTAAAAATAAATATGGCTCACAAGTCAATTTAATACCAGTAGAGAAGGAATGCGAGCATGCTTTTAATTCAAGATTTTATTTTCCAAAAGCCTATGCTCTTAAAATAGCGCATAGTTTAAATAAGCCTTTTATGTTATCCGATGCTTCAAATGCTTTTTTGTATAATACTTATGAATTAGAATATTTAGTTAAAGAAAAAAGTAGATTTTTTATTGAATATCCAACAGAAATATTTAAAAATAAATATTGGGCAACTAAAAAAAGTTTAGAAATAATGAAGTGCAATTCTGTACATCATAAAGAAGCACAATCCTATTGGTCTGGTTTTCATGCTTATGAGCCAACAGACGAAAATAAGCAAATGATATTTGATCAATATAAATTAATGTTGAATTCTGATATAGCTGGTCCTTCAAATTTATTAAACAAACCAGATGGTAGCGATGCAGATTGCATTGCTCACAGAAACGATCAAACAGTTTTATCTTTAATGATAAATAAGTATGGCTTTAATCAAGCATTTAATATTGATAAATACAATAAATTTGGCGATCAGCAAACAGCCAAATTTATGTTACCAGATATATTTCGCAATTTTGACGAAAGAAAAATTTGTCTATATTCTAGATTTTCAAAAAATAATAATTTTAAATTTATTGATAATGATCTAAAATCTAAATTAGAAAAAATTTTTGAAATGTATAATATAGATAGAAATACAGGTAAAATTATAAAATGAATAATATAAAAGTTTTGCTTTCTTGTGATGATAATCCATTTTATTATAATTTTTGGAATGATGTTTCATATGTATGGAAACAAATATTTAATTTTGACCCGGTATTAATATATGTATCAGATGTTGAAAATAATAATCTTAGTAGTGCTAATGGACAAATAATTAGAGTTAATAAAATAGAAAATATTCCCACTTATCTACAAGCACAATTAGCAAGAGTATATTATACTTCTCTTTATAAAAATGATGTCTGTATGTTATCTGATATAGACATGATACCTATTAACAAAAGTTTTTTTAATAAAGAAAAAATCTTAGAACATACTAAAGATAATTCTATGTTTCATTTGAATCCTACCCCAAGAGAGTTTGGTCAATATCCAATGTGTTATTACTGTGGCACAGGACAGGCATTTGCATTTGCTACTAGTGATAAATCATGGGAAAATTTTATGAAAGAAGTAGTATCATGCAATTTTTCTGTTAACAAATTAAATTACAATCTTCCTTCGCATTTAAAAGGAAAAGATTTATGGTTTAGCGATGAATTATTTTTATATACAAAATTAAATCAAACAAAAACAAATATTAAAATAAATAATCAAATAATTAAAAGTTTTCAAAGATTAGATAGAGAACAAATACTATCTTTAGATCATAAATCAATAAATAATTACATTGATTGTCACATGCCGCGCCCTTTTGATTTATATGAAAAACAAATTAATTATATTATACATGGTATAGAAAATGCACAATGAAGATTTTTTTAATACGATTATAGATAAAAAAGAATATATATGTGGCAATTCATTTATTGATATTTCTAATGGAAAGGATATATTATTCTGTAAAATAGACAATGTATCAGAACACTACGGAAAGCAAATTGACACCTTCATTACGCATAATGGTGATTATAGCGTAGATCAAAATGCCTATAATATTGGACCAAAGTGCAATAAATGGTATGGACAAAATAAAAATATAAATATGGAAAAGGTACTATCTATACCTATAGGATTAGAAAATTTTGAACCTGAATTTTCATTTAAAAGTAATTATGGCAGATATTCTACTATGCCACCGATGGGTTACCAAAAAAAAGAGTATATATCTTTTTTATCATCCAACTGTAATGAACATAAAAATTTAATATATTTAAACTTTAATTCTACTACATTCCCTACAGAAAGAAATTATGTAAAAAGTTTATTTTTTAATGAATCTTGGGTTACTAAAGAAAATAATGTTGATTGGAAAATATATTATAATTCATTAATAAATAGCAAATTTTGTTTTTCTCCACGCGGCAATGGTATTGACTGTCATAGAACATGGGAAGCGCTATATTTAAGAACAATACCAATATTAAAAAAAGAATTTTATATGGAAGAATTTTCCGATCTTCCTATACTTTTTGTTGATCATTGGTCGCAAATAAATGAAGATTTTTTAAATATAAGTTATGAACAAATGATAAAAAAACAGTATAATTTAGATAAATTAAAAATCTCATTTTGGAAAAGGCATATATTAAATGCCAATAATTAATTTTTGGTTCGGCAGATTAGGTAATAATATACAGCAACTTTCTAATGCTATATTTTATTCACAAAATAATAATGTTAATTTTTCTTCTCCAATGCATCCATTTATAAAATGTTTTAGTATTATCAATGGCAAAGAAGATGATTTTAGTTCAAGATTCTTTTTTTATAACGGTTCACAAAAAGATTTTGAATGTGATGAAGAATTGTTAAATAAAGCTAGAAGAGATATATGTTTAAAATACATAACGCCTAATTTAAATATATCGTTTGAAAAACCATTTTCTGACGATACATTAGTTATACATCTTAGATCTGGTGACGTTTTTATATCTAATCCACCTTCTACTTATACTCAAAACCCACTTTCTTTTTATAAAAAAATAATAAAAAACTTTAAAAAAATTATAATAGTTAGTGAAGACAATAAACATCCACTACTTCAAGAATTATTAAAAGAAGAGAACGTTTCTTATCAATCATCGAGTATATCAGACGATTTTTCTACATTAATAAGAGCAAAACATTTAGCTACTTCAGGGGTTGGTACGTTTTCTATAGCAGCTGCTCTTTGTTCAATAAATTTAAAAAAACTCTATTGTTCTGATATATTTTGTAACGAACATTTAAATCCTACAATGTTGCTTAACAGCGATATAGAAGTTGAAATGTATAATATATCAAATTATATAAAAATTGGCGATTGGAAAAACACAATTGAACAAAGAAAAATTATGCTTGAACATGAGATAAAATATGTTAATACCTTATAAAAAAATAATAGAAAAATATAATTTAAATATCAAAAATATATTACATATAGGCGCTCATAACGCTGAAGAAAAAGATGATTATTTTGATAATGGATGTAAAAAAGTAATTTGGGTTGAAGCAAATCCCCAGCTAATAGAAAATTTGTCAAAGACAATTAAAGATGATAATAACATTATTTTAGAAGCCATAATATCTAATATTGATAATAAAGAAATAAATTTTAATTTAACAAATAACGGTCAATCTTCTTCTATTTTAAATCTTGGTTTACATAAAAATTTATTTCCTGATATTGTAGTTAATAAAACAATTTGTACAAAGACAATTACAATTAAAACTCTTTTTGAACAAAATAAGCTAAGTATTAAAGATATAGATTTTATAAATCTTGATATACAAGGGGCAGAATTATTAGCTCTTCAGGGAATTGGTGATGAATTAGAAAACGTGAAAGCGATTTTTACTGAAATAAATACTGATTATGTATATGAAAACTGTGCGCTTGTGGAACAAATAGATTATTTTCTTTCTTTATATAGCTTTAATAGAGTAGAAACAGTAATGTGGTGTGATCATCCTTGGGGCGATGCTTTGTATGTGAAACAATAAAATAAATAAACACGTTCTATACGATAACAATAACAACATAAATGCTTTTTGGCTTTATACAAGTTATTATAATTTAGAAAAATTAAAAATCTTATTTTGGAAGAAAACAATCCTAGGAAATTATTATGACAAATGATCCATTCGCTACCCATCAACCAGTGTTAAAAAAAATTTTATCTATTTTAGATAAAAATAAACCAATTCTTGAATTAGGATGTGGTCATGGCAGTACGCCGTTGCTACACGACTTTTCTACATCGCATCAAGTTGAAATATATACATTTGATAATAATGAAGAATGGTTAAATATTATTTCTTCACAATATAAATCTCATAAATATCATAATTATATAAAAGTGAACGATTGGAATATTGAGTTAAAAGAATATTTAAAATATGATTGGTCATTAGTATTTATTGATCAAGCACCGTGGGAAGCCAGAACGTTATCTTTAGAGCTTTTTAAAAATAAAACTGATTATGTAATTTTACATGATTGTGATTATTTTCCGGCTAATAATGTTTTTGGAAAACAATATAGTCCAATAATTTCTTCGCTATCAACTGGCCATAGAGATTATTCTGATATATTAAAATATTATGTAGAATATTTTCCTAAACACTTTGCTTCCCCTAGTGGTCCACCAACCCTTTTAGGAAGCCAATATAATAAAATAGATTTTTTAATAGAATAATATATGCTATCAACTATTAATTATTGATATAAAACAATGGAAATAAAATTATGAAAATTATAACCGGCGGTTCTGGTTTACTTGGCAATGCGTTTAAAAAATTAACTCCTAATGCTCTTTTCCCAACTCATAAAGAACTTGATTTAGTAAATAAAAATAATACTCAAGAGTATTTTGATAAATTTGCAGCTAGTGTTGATACAATAATCCATTTAGCAGGAAAAGTTGGCGGCGTAAAAGCCAATACGCAATATGTATCAGATTTTTATGAAGTTAATTCTGCTATTAACAACAATCTTATTACTACATGTGTAAAAAATAAAATTCCTACGCTCGTTTGTTGCTTATCAACTTGTATTTATCCAGATGAAAAATATATTAACTATCCATTGACAGAAGAACAATTACATAATGGTCCACCGCATGATTCAAATTTTGGCTATGCTTATGCTAAACGAATGGTTGATATACAATTAAAGGCAGTGAGACAACAGTACGGTTATGATTATATAGCAGTAATACCAAATAATATGTATGGCGAACATGATAATTTTGATTTAGAAAATGGTCATGTTATACCTTCTTTAATACGTAAGATTTGGGAAGCAAAAATAAATAACAAACCAACATTTGAAGTTTGGGGCGATGGAGAGATATATCGTGAATTTACTTACGCAGAAGATATTGCTAAAGTTATATTATTTTGCATAGATAAATATAATAGTTCAGAACCAATTAATATTGGAAGCACACAAGAGTATAAATTAAAAGATGTTATAGAAATTATTACTAAAGAGTTAAACTATAAAGGTAATATAGTTTTCGATACATCAAAACCAAAAGGACAAATTCGCAAACCAACAAGCAATAAAAAATTATTAGATCTTGGATGGAAAAATGAATGGTATACGCCATTAGAAGTTGGTTTGAAAAAAACCTGTGATTGGTTTGTAAATAATTATCCTAATGTTAGAGGAGTTAAATAAGTGAAATGCTTGGTAACTGGCGGTGCTGGTTTTATTGGCTCTAATTTAGTAGATAGATTGTTACAGCTAGGACATGAAGTAATTGCAATAGATAACGAATCCTCAGAATCACATGAAAAATTTTATTGGAATAATAAATGCGAAAATCACAAACTAGATATTTGTCATTACGAGCAAATATCTAGTTTATTTAAAAACGTAGATTGGGTATTTCATTTAGCAGCAGAAGCTAGAATTCAACCAGCTATTTTAAATCCATTAAAAGCTATTAAAACAAATGTTTTAGGAACTTGCAATGTGTTGCAGGCTTCTAGAGAACATAAAATTAAAAGAGTAATTTATTCTTCTACTAGTTCTGCTTATGGTACAAAAAATATTCCACCGCTTGTTGAAACAATGCCAAAAGATTGCTTAAATCCATATTCTGTTTCAAAAACTTCAGGTGAAGAGCTGTGTTCAATGTATTACAAATTATTTGGTTTACAAACAGTGATATTTAGATATTTTAACGTTTACGGCGAAAGACAACCGACAAAAGGACAATACGCTCCAGTGATCGGTTTATTTTTAAAACAAAAAGAATTAGGAAAAAAAATGACTGTTGTAGGTGATGGTTTGCAAAAAAGAGATTTTACTCATATTAGTGATATAGTAAATGCTAATATATTAGCCGCATCTACTAATAATCTTGAAATATTTGGAGAAACATTTAATATTGGAACAGGTATTAATTATAGTATATTAGAATTGGTTAAAATAATTGGTGGCGATTATGAGCATATACCAGCTAGAATGGGAGAAGCTAAAATAACTTTAGCAAATATAAATAAAGCTAAAAATATGTTAAACTGGCAACCAAAAATTATATTAGAGGATTGGATAAATGCCAATAAATAGCATAGGAATAGTTGGTAATGGTTTCGTTGGTAATGCACTATACGTAAACTTTAAAGATAAATACAATACAAAAGTATATGACAGTCTACAAGAAAGATGCTTTAATACTTTAGAGGAAGTATTAGATTGTGATTATGTATTTGTGTGCTTGCCAACACCAATGAAATCAGCTGAAGGGGCAGAATGTAACTTAAGTATATTAAATAATTTTATTAATAATATACCATTGAATAATAAGTCTCTTTTTATTATAAAGTCTACAGTTCCTATTGGAACTACTAAAAATTTTAAAAGTTTAAGACCAGATTTAAAAATAGTACACAATCCAGAATTTTTAACTGCTGCAAACGCTGCTAATGATTTTAAAAATTCTTATAGAAATATAATAGGTGGAGAATTAGAAGATTGCAAATACTTAGCACAATTATTATCTGATATGTTTCCTAATGCGACTAATCTATTAGTTTCCTCAGATGAATCAGAAATGATAAAATATTTTGCTAATACCTTTTTAGCTGTTAAAGTTGCTTATTTTAACATGATGTATGATTTATGTATTGATATTAATGCTAATTATGATAATATTGTACAAGGTGTGTGTAGCGACGAAAGAATAGGTTATTCGCATTCTAAAGTTCCGGGGCCGGATGGTGATAGAGGTTTCGGCGGAACATGTTTTCCAAAAGATATTAATTCTTTAATCAAAACATATGAACAACGTGGATTAAATTGTGATATTATTAAAGAAGTGTGGAAGCAAAATAAGAACATAAGAAAAAACTGGGATTGGGCTGTATCTAAATCGGCAGTTTTAGGAGAGTAAATATGAAAATGTCTAACCAAATGCTATCTGCAATTATGATTTCATTACAAAAGAGCCTCATGGAACAAACAGATATAGTTCCACTACTAAAAGGTTTTGAAATGGAACTAGAAGGTGAAGAGTTAGTAGTTAAAAATCCTCCTAATAGCATTTCCGCTAAACCATTAACTGGTGAATAATATGCCAACCTATATTTATAAGTGTGATAAATGCGAAAATACCTTTAAAGCATTTCACGGTATGAACGATACACTTACTGAATGCTTAGACTGTCATGAAACAGGGTGTATAAATAAAATTCCTTCATTACTAACTTCATTACCGGAACGTAATAGAGATATAACGGCGGCTGGCACTCGCGTTAAAGAGGCTATAGAAGATAATAGACAGCTACTTTTAGATCAAAAGCAGCAATTATTAGCTAAAAAAATATAATATGACCTTTTTACTAAGCTTATTATTAGTCGCATCCCTAGCTGGAAATGTAGTATTGATATGGTATACCCGTAAATTAGTACAAAATCTTTATTACGGCGTTAAAAATGTTGATGAAATGCAAAAATTACTTAGTGAATATGCTTCGCTATTAGAACCATTATTAACTATGGAAAATTATTATGGCGATCCTGCTATAACTTCTGCCATTGCCAACACTAAGCTAGTTGTTGATGCTTGCAAGGCATATAAAAATTCAATTATAGAAAGCCAAGATGAAGAAAATAAAGAAAACGAAGAAGACAAAGGCAATCAAGTCAAAAGCACAACCCAAAACCAAGCGCAAACACCCGCCTAAACCTTCTAAAAAGACTTATAAACCACGTAAAGCTAAGAAACAAGTAAAGACAGCTATTGTCGTTGCAAAACCCGCTATAGCCCCTTCTGAGCCCAAGCAAGAAAAAGGGCAATATTTTACCAAGGTTCATGAAGACGCCATATTAGCTTATGCGTCAAGCACTGACAATAATCGTAAAACAGAATTATATATGACCCTTATCCAACCAGTATTTAATGAGATGGTTGAAAAGATAGTTTATACCTATAAATTCAATAGTTTACCAAACATAGATGATCTTAAAAATGAATGCAAGATCTTTTTAACTACTATATTAGATAAATATGATACCTCTCGGGGTTCAAAGGCATTTTCCTATTTTTCAGTAATTACTAAAAACTGGTTTATACACAAAGTAAAGAAAAATAATAATAAAAAAGAAGTATACATAGAAGATATTAAAGATTCACCACAAGAAGAGGAATTAGTATACGAAGAAAGTTATTTATCAAATCGAGAAAAGGAAGAATTTTGGTCTGCTTTAGATATAGAGATGAATGGTTGGTTTGATAAACGGTTAAAAGAAAATGAAATAAAAGTTTATAAAGCGATAATAATGCTTTTTAAAGAATGTGACTCTATAGAAATTTTTAATAAAAAGGCTATTTATTTATATATGAGAGAAATAACCGGTTTAAATACTAAACAGGTTGTTAACAATCTAAAGAAGTTTCGTAATAAATATGACCAATTTAGAGAAAATTGGGAAAATGGAAAAGTTACCCACGTTAATATAGAGGCACAAGCATATGAGCAATAAAACATTAGAAGACTATATTGCTGAAACCACCGTCAACATACAAAATGATAGAGCATTAGCCAGTAAATTGCTTATTGATTTGATGGAACAGATGGAAAAACAAAAAGAAGAAAAATATACACACAAGAACTTTGGTGAAATAGCTGCTATGTATCTTGAAACACTACAACGATCTAATGAGCAATTAGTTAAATTAGCTGCCATTGTTCAACGCCAAGAAGGCGGTAAAGATGGCATGTCTAAAAAAGAAAAGGATAATCTTTTTGATTTAATCCGTGAGGGATAAATAATTGTCTGCTGAAAGACCAACGAAAGTCAATCTCACATCTTTAGTATTTGATAGATTCAAGCCAACGCTAGATCTTAAAAATACCACTATTGAATCTTTATTGCGAAACGTTGCTGTAGATTATTACAAACCTGACACTCTTAAAAATGTAACTTTTTTTTCTGGACGTATACTAAGAAAAGTTGATGATCCAAAAAAGTTCGATCCGTCGCCATTTAACGAAATAAATAGCACATCAGACACAAATATTTCTAGATATAAAGTTTGGGTTCATGATTTATGTATTGTCAACGATCCAAGTGAAAATACCAATGTTAATAATCAAGGAAGTATTGTAGAAAATATTTATCCTTCCGATGACACAGAATACGGCAGATCTCTAATAAGCTGTTTGCAAGATTATATTGTAACCGACTCAGAATTAAATTCGCCATGTGTCGGTGATGATGTCGTAGTTACCTACAGAGATCTAACAAATTTTAAACATGGCATTATTACAGAAATACAAAATAAAACTTCAAATGGTGAAAATACAATAAATCCAAATGCTGCTGGTGGTGTTCCCGTGAGCGGGAGTAACAAACCATCCGCTGCTTTTGCTACTGCTACACCCGCTGCAAATATTGAAGAATCTAATAATGATGAAGAAATAGAATTATATAATCAAAATGGTAAAGTATATAAAAAAGTAAAAGCTAGAAAAGTTCCTTCTACTGATGGATCTAAGCAATTATTAATTGTACAAATGGCAGAAGATTTTAAAAAAATGGCTTTAGATGCTAAAGCAGACGGAATAAACTTGACTGCCAATTCTGCTTATAGGAATATTGATCAACAAATAGAAATATTTGACAAAAGATGGACAATAAAATATGCCGAAGGAAGGCCAAAAATATTACCTAAAGATAAAGGTGGGCAAAACGAATTAAATTCTGTAGGAAAAACAAGCGGGACGGCTGCTATTCCGGGGGGAAGTCCACACAATAGATCTGAAGCAGTAGATATTAGTATAGGTGGTGGTCCTAACTTAATAGATAAATTTAATACTCCTAATTATAAATGGCTACAAAAAAATGCTTATAAATATGGTTTTTTCAATACCGGTTATAAAATTAAAAAAACTCCTGAAGCATGGCATTGGTCGTACAAACCATCAGAAAAAGGTAATAAAAATGCTATTATAAATCCACCAAAAGAAAGGGAATCGGAATAAATTATGGGTAGTCCTAACGATGTCACAGAGCGTCCTGCTGCGATAGATCCTGTAAAACCAAATTCAGAAAATGGATTTAATAATAATCAACTATATGAGCCTTCTAACACATTAGTATTTAATAATTCTACAGCTGAAAAAGTATTTTCTGGTAGAAATAATACATGGATTGTCTTAGGTAGAGATAGAAATGGCCCCTTAAATAGTGGCTTTGGAGGAAAAGGACATAGTAAGTCTGGTGCGATTGATATAGTAGTAGGTCGGTTATCGGCTGTTGATGCTAAAAGTTTAAAAGATAAAAAAGTAAATCCATCTTTTACGGCAGATGCTGCAAGAATATATATTTCTCAAAAATGTCTTATAGATGAATATTTTATGATCGGTAACATGTCTAATGCAAAAACTAGTCCGAGTTCAGCCATAGGTATAAAAGCTGACAATGTTAGAATTATTGGTAGAAATAGTATTAAACTTGTTACTAGAACTGATAGCTTAATGTCTAATAATAATCCGCCCTACGATATGATGGGTATACAGTTAATAGCTAATAATGATGAAGCTTCTTTGCAGCCGATGGTTCTTGGTACTAATTTAGTTAATGCTCTCGGTAAATTAACAGATGAAATGGCAACTATAATTGGACATTTGCAAAAGTTCGTAAATATTCAGGTACAATTTAATGATTCTTTGGCAAATCACACGCATTTATCACCATTTTATGGTCAAAAAACATCTTTTGATCCAAACGTAATAATAGAAGCAAAAAAAGCATATATGAAAGTATTTACTACTGTTGCGCAGGAACTATTAAGTTCAACTAATAATTTAATAAGCTGGCAATCAAAATATTTAATTTGCGGCAATAAAGGCAATTATATAAACAGTATGTATAATTTTACTAATTAAGGATTATATGAGTAATTTTGAAGAAGTGAAATATCCACCAACCCCAAATTATGAAACACACTTCTTAAACAAAGAATCAGTTTATTTAGATGTGTCAAGAGAAGAATTGCTTCTTTCATCTAGTTTTAGCGTTAATACCACCAACAAAGCACCACAGAATACCAAAGTCACAATAATAGAAGAGGGTTTGGGTGTTAACGCACTTTGGAATTATGTAAAATATAATAACAAAAGTGTATATTTTTTAAGAGAAAATTTAACACCATTAAATGGCATAAAACAATCGATGCCATTAGCTATAGATTCTGCATATCAACAAAATTTACAATCTCCAAAAATTGATTGGAGAGAACAAAAGCCAAATACAGTTTATTTAGACACATATAATGCTAAATTCTGTACTCATATAGAATTACCATATGAAAAAGTAAACGGTAAAGAGGATTTAAAAGAAAAAATTAAAGAAGGCTATTATAAAGGCGTTGCTTTAATATTAAAGGAAACTGCTAAACAATATGATATAGTTTATATTAATCAGCTAACTGATAGCTATTATAAATTTGCTGAAGCGGAAGAATATTTTTTTCCACTTAGGGAATGTTCTACATTACGAGTTTTAGTTACTATATCATCAAAATATTTAAATTCTGGATTTATAAATAATAATAAAGTAAATAAAAAAGGTATTTATGAAGAAAAAGAATTATTAGATCTTTTTAATTCACAGCTTTTTGATGAAGATACGTTTGGTTCTTCCGAAGGATCTGGACCCACTTCAGATCAAGACCAAATTAGTATATATGAAACTTTAGAATATAATAATTATGATTTATTTTCTAGACATATTAGCGAAATAAAAAATATATTAATCCAAAATCAAGTTATTTATGCCACTGGTCAATGGGATATAGTACCCGATGGTGTAAATTTAAACTTTTTAACTGAAATAGCAAATATAGAATTATTTTTTAATAAAATAAATAAATTTTTAGATAGTAATATATCTAAGAAGCCAATTGATCAAGCTTTTAATATCAATAATCTTGTTAGTTCCATAGTTGGAGAGCCTTGGTCTGGTAATTTAAAATTTATATTAAACAAAAACGACACTAAAATAGTTGATATACAATTTTTTGATAATTTTAATAATAAAATTCCTTTAAATATTGGCTATTATTCTATTTTGCAAGATGAAACAATATTAAATAAAACAACAATTAATTATTTAAAAAAAATTAAAAAACCAACCACTTTAGATGATATTTTACTTGGCATAAGTGGCAGCATTATGCCTTCTTTGCAAAGTGCTGCTTCCAGTTTAACGCTAGCAGTTACAAATCCAGAACAGGCATTAAAGAATTTAGCTGCCGACATACAAAATGCTCCTGAAAATATAGCGAATAATTTAGCCAACGCAGCAGATAATGTAAGTTCTGGTATTGACAATGCAGCACAAAATATTCAACAACTAATACCAGATGAAATTTTAAAAAAGTTTTTAATTAATTATCACGAACCATCAATAACAGATATTATTAGAAGGCCGATAGATTTAGCACAGTGCGTGCAATCAAATTATAATTTATTAAAAGAAATAGAAAATAATATAAAACCAGCAGCTTTAAGACAATTTGAATCTCAAATACAAGAGTATCAAAAAAGAAAAAAAGAATTTGATGGTAGCACGTTTGATAAAATATTATCTGGCGATATAAGTAAAACCTTTGATCCAAGATTAAGAAAATTATTTGGATTAGATCCAATAGATTTTTCTAATCCCATACGAGGATTAAATGAAATATTAGGAATTATCAATTTATTTGATATACAAAGATGGCTATTGGAATCATTAAAGTGCGGTACTCTTGATTTTGACCCACAACAATTTAATAAATTGTTAGAACAATATGGTAATGTAAAAAAAGCTCTAGATGCGTTAGCTGTAATCTCTGTATGTAATCCAAATTTTACTAATGTTTTAAAATTATATACTTCTTTTACGCTGCCTTTATTACCTACTACTAATCCTAATCGCTCTTTAATTGAACAGCTTATAAAATTAGTTGTTCAAGTAACAAATGATATTGTTGTTTTGACTATTAGACAGTTATTAACAAATTCATTTAAAAATTGCGCAGATGATAAGAGAAGAAATAATCTTCCTAATTCATTAAGCAATAACATAGATCCAAACGCTGGCTTTAACGGGGCTGCTATTGATGATTTATTAAATGATATATCAGGTGGCATATATGATGAAAATGGAGAGATCATTCCAGAAGCTAGAGATGCCGCTAAACAAAAATTGAAACAATTATTAGATGAGTTAAGTAATTGTTTATCTACTAGAGAATTGTGTGCATTATTGACTGGTAAAACAGTTAACGATTCTGTTATAGATGCGATAGTATCATTTATAAAAAGAAAATATAACAATCCAAACGGTATTACTAATTTAGCAAATAAATTTAATAATAGAGATTATATTATAAATTTCTTTTTAGTCCTTGGTCGTAATCTTGGCGATGATTTATTAATTTGTGACGATATTTTAAATCAACCAGAAGATTTCAATAAGAATCCTCTTTGCGATGATGGAACAATAAATAATCTACGTAAAAAATTATTGGGCGATAAAGGATTAACTCCTGATTTAATAGATGATTTATTAAAAGATATAAATGATAAAAAAGCTAAAAATCTTGATGATTTACTTAAGTTTTTAGATTCAGACGATCCATTTAAGTATGATAATATACCATCAGTATTATGCAAAGATGGTATACCTCCCGCAATTAAAGTATCTCCGTCTATAGATAGTTTTAAGGGTTTGTTAAATGCTCTTTTTAGAGATGTATATGACAACTTTGATAGAGAATCAACTGAATGGTATAAAACCACTTATTCTACTAAGGGTGGTCCTAAAACAATGTCTTTTGATGAAAGCGGCAAGCTAGTATTTGATACTAGTTCCGCTGGTGAAGCTACTGATTCTGATAAAAGCGGTTTACAGGAAATTATACCTAATTTTCTTTTTGATCAAAGTATAACAACGGTTACAAATAATTCTTTGTATGATGATAAAAGCTATTCTTATAAAGTATTTTTAAATGGTAAAGCACAAAGAGACTTAGACGTTACAATACTAGAATCTAGTATAAAAACCGATATAGAAACGGCTGAAAAAAGCTTAAGAGATTTTTTGTCCGATTTTAATATTGCTTATAATCTGTATATAACTACTTTGGGAATACAGATTGGTTTTGAAGTTGGTACAGCTATTCAATCTAATAATTTTCAAAGAGCATCTAGCAACTCTGGAGTTTTGCAAACTTTAGAAGCAAATATTAAAGGTTTAAGTCCAACATTTTTTAATGAATTTTTAAAATTTATTAGATTACAAGACATGTTTATGGTTAATAGTATATCTGACATAGACGAGCTAAAAGTTCTATTTCCAGATAATAAATTATTAGCTAATCATTTAGTTATTTCTGATTCTGGTATTGCTGTGTATATAACAGTTTGTGAATATTTAATTAAACATAAAAATGATTTAAGCAATATGCTTAACCAAATAGCACAAAGGCTTCGTCCCGCTTCTGAGAATACTTTAATACCTAATGAAAATGTCGCAAGTTATAATGATTTATTACAACAATTAGAATTTGCTATTAGTCAATACAATCAAATAAAAAATGCTTATGAATTATTATTAAATTCTTCAATCAATTATCCTTCTTATGATTTAAATATGTCATTTGGCTTATCGTCATATAGCGGAATAAAAAATTATGATAATGAATCAATTTATAATATTTCTTCTACGCTAATTAAAAAAAATAATAAACAATATATAAAATTTGGTAGTAAAAATAAAGTAAAAGACTCAATAAAAAATTATATTTTAAATGATTTAAAAATAGACAAAGACGGAATAAACAAAAATAATATTTTTAATGAATATATAAAATCTAAAAACGATTTATACAACTCTTATATTGATATTAATTCAGATATTGTATTTGATAATAATAAATTTTCTTCTTTAGATAAATTTATTTTTAATAAACTAGTAAATAATATTAAATCACCAAATAATTTATTTGATAACTGTAGAATTATTAAACAAGAATTTAAGCCAACTCCTGATAGCGAAGTGGAAATTAAAGAACATAAAGTACCTTATACTAAATTGTTTGGCGATAAATTAGTGATTAAACAAACCCCAGAGCAAAAAGCTTGTAATGTTCGTCCACATTATTTGGATATTGATTCTATAAAAAGCGATATTATTAATAACAAAGAAAAAAGCTTGTGTTCTATAGAAGAAGCTAAAAATGAAAATATTATTAATAATATCCCTATTAACTCCTCAGAGATGCAAAATTTAGAAACTTCTGAAACGCAAAATATAATTTTAAATGGAGTTTTTAAATTAGCGATACGTACATATTTGCATGACATTTTGTTAAGAGGAATAAATTTATTTTCTTATTATGATCCACAAAGTTTAAGAAAAGATGAATCCTTTATTAGCTTTATGGCTTATTTAGTAGAATCTGAAATGAGGGGTGTGGATAACACTTTCTTTACACTTATGATGAGTGGTATAAACCGCGCAGTAAATCCTGACAGCTCTAGAACACAACAAGAAATAGATTTCTTATCTAGGGACATGTTTAAAGACACGGTAGCAGTAGAATTGCAAGAAGTAGTATTGCCAAAATTAGCCAAAAGACTAAATGAAGATACTAATAAATATTTAATACAAAGTCAATATGCTTCGCTATTAGAACCATTATTAACTAGTGATAGTAATAAAACTCTTAAATTAGTAAATGTGGTTAAAGATGCTAAAGATTTATTTGCAGAAAATATTTTGTTTCAAAAACAAGATGGAGTTTATTTATTGGTTGATAATAATAAAGCCATAAAAATATCAGATGGTACTTATGAACAATTCGCCAATTCTGTGGATTATGAATTGTTGTTTGAATATTTATTTCCACAAACGCAATATTTAAGCTTTATGTTTATTACAAGCGCGTTGAGCACTTCTACAAGAAGAAGTATACTGGATATTTTTAAAGATACAAAAGCCTGTATTAGAAATCTAGGCAAGATAGCTCAAACAAACGGTGCTAATATCACCCCAGACTTAACTAATGCTCAAGATATTATTAACAACGATACCGATGATTTATTAAAAAAGTATCTTTTTGAGACATTATTAAAAACTCCATTCCTTATTTTTAAAGGTTTTGCTGAAATGTCAGAGCCTAATTTATTAATAAGTTCAAGCATTTATAAAACTTTGAGCCTTTTTGTTCCTGAAACTCCATCTTTTATTATTCCTCCTACTTCCGGTATATTATTTGCCACAGGCATATCATTTGTAAATCCTATAGTTTATTTCTTATATTTAGGAGGCTTCTTCTGGTATGAAGATAAATCTAATAATTCTGATATAGCTAAAAAATCTATGTTATTAAAATTTGCTGAAGGCTCTGGCGAAGATATGAATTGTGAAAGTATTACCAATAATAACAACGACTTAGTTAAATTAAATAATGAAGGTATATATGAAATATAAATTTTATTTATTTTAAAAACTATTTAAAATTAGGAAAACATTATGAAAGGCTTTTCACCAAAGTTACCATTAGTAAATGATAAATTAGATGGACCATATTCTTTAAATAAAGATATTAAAGAATTAACAAAACAAAATTTAAAAATGTTAATTTTAACTAATCCCGGTGAAAGAATAATGATTCCCACATTTGGTGTTGGAATTAAGCAATTTTTGTTTAGTCTTGATATACCGGAGACAAGAAATCAATTAAGCAAAAAAATTTATGAACAAGTACAAAGGTATCTTCCATATATAAAAGTTACAGAATTAGATTTTTCTAGTCCTAATTCTAACGATAATAACACTTTATACGTATCTATAAAATATAATATAGATTATTTAGCAATAAATGATGAACTAAATATTCAAATATAATCTAATTATTTATATTTGAGGCTAAATAAATGGCAAAAAAAATAGTTCCTATAAAATATACTAGTCGTGATTTTGAAACAATAAAAAACGATTTAATACAACACGCTAAAAGATATTATCCAGAAACATATAAAGACTTTAGCGAGGCTTCATTCGGTTCATTAATGCTTGATACTGTCGCTTATGTAGGCGATATAATGTCTTTTTATTTAGATTATCAAGCTAATGAAGCATTTTTAGACACAGCTTCAGAATTTGAAAATATTTTAAAACTTGGTAAACAGGTAGGCTACAAATTTTCTAATTCTAATTCTTCTACCGGTATAGCATCATTCTATATCTCGGTTCCAGCTAATTCTACTGGTCTTGGCCCTAATTTAGACTATGCCCCGATTATTAAAAAAGGCAGCACATTCGCTACCAATAGTGATGTAAATTTTATATTAAATGAAGATGTGCGTTTTGATAACCCTAAAAATGAAATAAGAGTTTTAACTGTAGATAATGCTACCGGTACTCCATTATATTATGCCATAAAAGCCAAAGGACAAGTGATATCTGGTGTCATTGGCAGAGAACAAATACAAATTGGTGATTTTGAAAGATTTAAAAAAGTTTCTTTGCAGCAATCAAACATTATAGAAGTACTATCAGTATTTGATTCCGAAGGAAATGAATATTATGAAGTTGATTACTTGTCACAAAACATAATTTATAAATCTATAACTAATAGAGATATTACTGAATCTACTTTAGCTAAAGAAATACTAAAACCATATTTAGTACCAAGAAGATTTATAGTTGATAAAACACTTAATACCAGTACTTTAGTTTTTGGTGCCAGTTCAGATAATATAGTTCAAGACGATTTATCGTCGTATGCAGAGCCTACAAATGTAGTATTAAATATGTTTGGAAAAAACTATATTTCTTCTGATGCTTTTGACCCAAGTAAACTTTTAAATAGTGATAAATTTGGAGTTGCCCCATCAAATACAGTTTTAACTATAAATTATCGTTATTTGAACGCTAATATACAAGTTAATTTTGCCTCTAACTCGCTCACATCTGTAAGAAATGCGCAGTTATTTTTTGGTGATGAACAGAACTTAAATTCTGCAATAAAAACTAAGGTTATTTCTAGTCTAGAAGTTAATAATGAATCACCACTTTTGGGTGACACAACAGTAATCGATTCTGACGAGTTAAGAAGAAGAATAGAAAATTCTTTTGCTTCACAAAATCGCGCTGTAACAGAACAAGATTATAAAGTATTAACTTATTTGATGCCACAAAAATTTGGTTCTATCAAAAGAATAAATGTTAAAAAAGATTTAAATTCATTAAAAAGAAATTTAAATTTATATGTTCTATGCGAAGATTCAGATGGATACCTTACCGCTCCCAACCAAACAGTAAAAAACAATATTAAAACTTGGTTAGATAAAAATAGAATGATTAATGATACTATTGATATTCTAGATGGTAAAGTTGTTAATTATGCTATAACTTTTACTGCTGTTGGTAGTAATAATCGTTCTAAATATGATATTTTAACAGACGCTATTAACCAATTAAAAATAGATTTTGCTAGATTGCCAGATTTTGGTGAACCTTTTATGATTACAAATATTTACGATAGTTTAAAAAAGGTTGATGGATTATTAGATGTTGTTTCAGTAAATATCGAAGAACGAGTTGGTGGTTTATATTCTAATGCGCAGTTTAGCTTTAAAAACAATACTTCAGCTGATGATAGACACATTACTGTGCCAGATAACGTTGTAATGGAACTAAAATATCCAAATACAAACATTAAAGGAACTATTTTGTAATGTCAATAAAAAAATATATTGCCAACAAAGATACTACCATAACTAATGCCTTCATGGAAAACATGATTACAAGAGGCATTAACTCAAATATGGGTGCTTCTGATTCACTTGAAGTTTTCACAATATATGGTCAAGTTACCACTTCCTCATTAGAAAAAACAAGGCTTTTAGTACAGTTTCCAGTTGATAATATTGCGTCTGATAGGGTTTCTGGTTCTATACCTGCTAGCGGTAGCGTGTCTTTTTATTTAAGGCTATACAACGTAGTTCATCCATTTAGTGTTCCAAGACAAGTTACATTATCTATAAATCCATTGTCTAAATCTTGGGAGGAAGGTTATGGATTAGACATGGAAGGTTATACAGATAAAGGTTATGTAAGCGACACAGCAGGGTACGGCAGTACATGGATGTACGCTGCTAGCGGCTCTGCATGGGTTAATGAAGGAGGCGATTATTTAACGTCCTCTGGATATGATTTAAGCTATTATTTAGAAAGCGGCCTTGAAGATATAGAAATGGATATTACATCCTTAACAGAACAATGGCTTACTGGTTCTCTAGCTAACAATGGCTTGATCGTTAGACTTTCTTCTTCTTTAGAAAACGGTTCCAGACTAGAAAGTTTTTATACTAAAAAGTTTTCAGCGCGTGGTTCTGAGTTTTATATGCGCAGACCATGCATAGAAGCTCGATGGGATCCATCTATAACAGATGATAGAAATAATTTCTTTGCTTCTAGCAGCTTAGTAAGCGCAGAAGATAATAAGATGAGTTTATATTTCTATAATAAAGTTAATGGACGTTTAAAAAATATTGCTGGTAATCCAACATTATCTTTGCAGCTTTTTACTAATTCATCTTTTAGTGATGCTATAACGGCTTCTTATAATGTCGTTAGCAATCCGTTACCGGGTGTTTATAAAGCTCAAGTAGCGATAGATACAACCTCTAGCGTATTATACGATAAATGGGTAAACAGCTCTAGCGCTTCTATTAAATATTTTTCTGGTTCTTTTGACGTAAATACTAGAGAAGGCGACAATAGTTCTTATCTACCAGAATATATTTATAATATTACTAATTTAAAAAATGTTTATGACCAAAATGAAAAAGCAAGATTTAATATTTTTGTTCGTGAACGTGATTGGCAACCAACAATTTATACCGTTGCATATAATAATGTAGAAAATACTGCAATTCCTAATTTATATTACAAAATTTTTAGATTTAACGATAATTATACAGTAGTTGACTATTCCACTGGCTCTTTAGCATATACAAAAACTTCATATGATTCAAATGGTAATTATTTTGAATTAGACATGAATATTCTTGAAAAAGATTATGGATATGGTATAAAATTAGCAACTTGGGATGGCGTACAACTTGCAGAGTATAAGGACGTATATAAATTTAGGATTCGGTAACTATGTCATTAAAAGATCTATTTGGTAAAACTTCTGAAAAAATAGTCTCCAATAAACAATTACAAGATTTATACGAGCAAGCAGAATCAGAAGGTTTTCTAGAAGAACTAGTAGAAGATAGGCAAAGATATTTGCCTTCTGTGGATTTTTCTAATTTTTCTAATTATATTATATATGGTTCCGCAGAGCGCTATTTTGTTGATGGTATAACAAATATATATCAAAATTATCCATATGACGGTTCTAAAAAAGAAAAGCAAGATTGGAGAAATAATTCTTCTCAATTAGATTTATATATATTTGATGAAATATATCCAAAAACCAAAGGATATGTTGTATTAAGTGGCAGCAATGTCTCTGTTAATGGTTCAAACATTCGCTCTTCTTCGGCTCCACAGTATGTGTTGATTAAAGGTGGTCCTAATCAATCTGCTGATGGAAAGTTTGAAAAATCTAATATTTATGATTTAGATACTAATCGTGAAAGTAATTTAGGAATTACTCAAAATGGCAATACCGTTGAATTTTGGTTTAAAGATAACGTTACCTCTGGAAGCTCCTTATCAACAGCAGAATACTGTTTATTAGATCTTTGGAATGGTAATAGTAGTGGTAGTGCAAATTATACTCGATTAACAATTAGTAAGCAATACAGCACTAGCAATAACAAATTTTTTGTAACTTATGTATCTGGTACTGCGGGTATTGTTTCACAATTGCTTGATTATGATTTCGATCCATATAGTTGGCATCATTATGCCTTTACATTTAGCAATACAAACATCACAGATTTAGAAGTTTGTTTATTTGTAGATGGCAACCTTGTTAAAAAAACCAATTTTGCTTCCGTTGGTAGTATTAATTTAGCTGACAATTCTAATTTAATTGCGTTTTTGGGTGCCTATAGAGCAGACCAAAATGGTAATTCTTCTAGTTATTCTAGTTTGGGTCAAAGTCACGGTTCATATGACGAATTCAGATTTTGGAAAACGGCTAGAACTCCAAGGCAAATATATAGAAATTGGTTTACTAATGTCGGAGGTGGCTCTAATACCGATGATTCCAACACTAATCTAGGAGTATATTTTAAATTTAATGAAGGTATTGTAGACAATTCCTCAATCAATTCTCTAGATGCAGTGTGCTTAGATTACAGCGGTAGAGTATCAAATGGTACCATAATTAATTATGATGTAAATTGCAAGTCTACTTCATCAGCTATAGATATATATTTTGATACGTCGCTAGAACAAGCAGAACCAATAGTATTCTCTTCTAATCCACTAGTACAAAATAAAATAGAAGAATATACAGATTTAGGTTTTCAATACGATGTAACAAATGTATCTAGTATATACAGAAAATTACCATCTTGGATTACAGAAGAAGCAGAAAAAGATAACTATCCTGATTTACAAAGACTAGTACAAATTATCTCTAGCTATTTTGATACTTTGCATTTACAAATAAAAAATCTTTCTTCTATAAAAAATATAGAATATTCTTCTGAGAATGATAAACCAAAACCTTTTTATAGCAATATATTAGCTTCTCATGGTTTTGATAATATAGAGATATTTAACAATAGTACATTTTTAGAAGATGTTTTATCAAGAAATGAATCAAGTGAATTTGAAAATAAAATTTCTGATATTAAAAATGTAATTTATCAAAATATATATAACAATCTCTCTTATATATATAAGAGCAAAGGTACAGAAAAATCATTTAGAAATTTAATTCGCTCTTTTGGCGTTGATAACGAATTAATAAAAATAAATCTTTATGCCAATAATGCCGAATATGATTTTTCAGATAAGTACAATTATACTTCTATAAATAAAAAATATATAGATTTTAATAATCCCAATAGATATTCTGGAACAGTTATACAGTATTACAAATCTGCTGATACTGATACAAATGGGTATATTACTGGTCTTGCTTCTGGCAAGCTTGACTATGCTCCAATAACAGTACAAGCAGAAATATTATTTCCTAAAAAATCTGATAGCGAATTTGAAAATTATCAATATACAGATTTTACTGATATATCACTATTTGGAAGCCATACTGCTAATTCAAATAATACTGTTTTATCTTGGGCTAATAATGATAATTTTAATTTTCAAGTTTATGCAATAAAAAATGATCCAAATAGTACAGATGTATATTTTAAATTAACTGGCTCTTTATCTGCTAGCGGCTTTAGTTTAACTTCCAGCTGGTATCCTGATGTATACGAAAATAAGAAATGGAACCTAGCTGTCAGAATTAAACCTGATAAATTAGGAAATATCGGGTATAGTTCCGGTAGCTCTAACACAGATTATGTTATTGAATTTGTTGGTTATAATTCCATTCTAGATACCAAATTAGAAGAAGGATTTATATTATCTGCAACTATTCCTCAAGCTGATGCAATATCAGCACTACGAGAAAATAAAAGATTGTATGCCGGTGCGCATTACGATAATTATGATTCTTCTAGCTTACTAGCTAAAACAGATGTTAAAGTTTCTTCTGTAAGATATTGGCTTGATTATTTAACAGATGAAGAATTAAAAAATCATTCCTATGATGCTTCTAGTTATGGCTCTTTAAGACCCAATTGGCGTCCAGATTTTATAACAGACAATCTAATAGTTACTAAAGCAGATATGTTGTTGCTAAATTGGTCTTTCGATAGTGTAACCGGGACTAACAATCAAGGTCAGTTTATAGTTGATGATATATCTTCTGGATCTGTTGATCTTGCCAATAGATATGGATTAGATTGGCTAGGGCCAGTTATCGGGTACCAGCAAAGTGGTTTAGCGTTTGGATTTGGCGCAAATGATTCACAGGTAGCCAATAAAGAATATATTTATTCTGCTAAAATAGCTACACCAGAAATCTTCAATGGCTCCGACATGATTCAAGTCCCAGCCACTGATGATTTTGCCAGAACAAAAATTGGAAAACCAGTTTCTTTCTATTTTTCTATTGAAAAAAGCATGGCGCAAATTATTAATGATGAAATATTAAATTGGTTTGCCACTATAAAAAATTTCAATAATTTAATTGGTTTACCTAATCATAAATATAAAAAAGAATATTCTGATCTTGTGCATATGAGAAAAATATTCTTTGAAAAAGTAAACAACGAGCCAGATTATGAAAAATTCCTAGAATTTTATAAATGGATTGATTCATCGATTTCGATGATGATTGGACAATTAGCACCAGCATCAGCTAATGTTTCTGATAAAGTTAGAAATGTGGTAGAAAATACTTTATTAGACAGAAATAAATATGAAAATAAATTACCTATTATAAAATATAAAGATAGAATAGTTCCGGTCGGCGGCGGCGGTGGTTTGTCGCAAATCAACTATTCTTCTTTACGTGCGCCTAGTAGCCCAGCTGGAAAAGAATGGTACAAAAAACGCGCCATCAGGACACAAGAAATAAGTGGCAGCGGTGAAACTATCACTACTCCATTAGAACCACAAAATGATATTGATAGAGAAATTATTAGACAAGTAATTAATTATTCATCTTATGGTAAGGATGTAACTTTATATTCTGCCGAAAATGATACTTTTTATGAAGGCAAAAAAGATCTAAATAAAATTTATTCTAAGCACTATGTTTTAAATGCGGATAAATTACTTATTGTAGAAGGTAAAATATTAGGTAATGAATTGACAAATATTTCTTCTAGCAATCAATTTATATTTGCTGCTGATTTAATGGCTTCTTCTAGCGATACTCAAGTTATTGATCCTTCAAAATCGTTATATAATATAATTTCAACGCCAACATTGTTTGACTTAGATAGTTCTTCTTCTTATGCTGGTATTAGAAAAGCAACAAAAACAAGCTATAAATTTAAAAATCCATATGAGTATTTCCAGACTTCTGGTAGATCTGCCAACAATAAAGCATTTGTAGATTTGGAAGGGGGTGTTTCTGGGACAGCAAATATAGATATACTTGAAGTTACTAGTAGAACATTACCAAATAGAAATACGGCCAATGGTAATGGGCGTAAAACAATATTTGTTGAAAGATTTAGTGCCCCCGGAGGTCCAGAGGTAAATAGCAGGGGCGCTCTTGATTCTGTGGCAGAAGAATATTCTGCTTATAATTCATTAAATTATAGGAATTTTAGAGTACGTAAACATTTAAATTCTTGGTTAGCAGAAACATCTAGTTTTGATGAACAAAATCCTTCTTATCATAAAGTACCAAATAATATAGCTAGATATCCTGCCGATGATAATGGTAATAGTATAAATTCTCAAAATGATAATGCCTTTATAAGTCACGCAATTCCAAGAAGCGATAGGCAGTATGCTTGGGTAAACGCTTCATTAGATGCAGACGATGGATTTAGCGGCTATGCAAGCGAGTTTGCTAACTTAAATAAGAGTTATCAAACAATTAGTTCATCTGAAATTATTGGCTTATCTAGCATACCATATGTTAATTTTAGATATTTAGATTCGGTTAGTTATAATAATTTATTAACAGATAAAATTATTAATACTGGCTCTAATATTATAAGTACTGGTAGCTTATTTGCTACCACTTTAGATTATTTTGGTTTATATTTCTACTTGACTACACTAAATGGTCCTTATCAATACCCGTCTTGGAAACAAATTAGAAATTCTGAAAATCCCATAGTTGTTCAATCAAAGAAAAACAACAATATTCTTGTTCAAGATCAGTCTATACAGCTGTTTAAGAGTGTTAATGGTACTTTGGTACCATATGTTGATTCAAAATCTCAAACATTTAAAGCCTATAAAGAACCGCCTATTGAATATAACATTCCTATGAAACACGTAGTAGAGGTAAGTGGTTCAACAGGTTCTATCGAAGTTATAAGCACATATGATAATAATATTAATAAGTTTGCTAATGCTTCATTGATGACAACACTTGGTCAAAAAGAAAGAAGTGAATTGCAGACTCATAATACCTTGGTTGCTATGAGCAAGGGTGAGTACATCCCAGAACCACAAATATTATCTGCTTCATATAGCAAAATGCTATTCCCATCTAGAAAATATGTTGGCTTAAAAGAAACTCGTACAAGACCAAATTATACTGAAATAGCTGGCACGGGAAGCAACGGTTACGACAGAAATTCTGCTAAAATTAGAACTTTTTGGAAAGATGCTATTGCCGATAGACAAAGAACTAATGCATTTTTCTCATCCAATAAAACCGGTTCTATTAATTGTTTAAATATAGCACAATTAAGCGCTAGTACAGGTATAAGTAATGCAATTTTTGCAGGTTATGTTCGCCACTCTTCTTCTACTTGGGATAATATCCAACCAGCATTTGCTGTAGAAACAAATTTTTCGAATTATTACGATTCATTTAATAGTATAGAATATAGCAGTAGTTATACTATGGGTTTAATAGCCTATGGTTTAGGTATCATTGTATATACTACAGAAAGTTACACTCTAACGAGCGATTTAGCTGGGTTTAGTGAGTTAGAGGCGCAACGGTTTTTATCAGCCCAACCCGGAACATATTTCTATATTCCAGTTACAGGTACTAATGGTAAAACTATACAAGTGGAACATTTTCGTTATGATCCAGCGGTTAACTTTGTAAGACCAAAACCTTCTTATGCATATAAAATTCATTATCCTAGTGTAGCTTCACAAAGAAGCAGTTCTTATGGATTAGCGAATATATATACCACTGCTATTAGACATTTTATTAATGAAGGTATGTATTATAATACTAATATTTTGGCAGGAAAAAATCCTTGGTATAATACATACGAACAATATTTTGAAGATTTTGAAGACTTAAAACCCTATTCTATTTCTGCGTCTATTCTGCCAGAATTTAATTATTCAGAAAACGGTGATTATTATATAAGCGGTAATACCACTATACCACCAAATAATTATATATCTTTTGCTGGTACTGATGCGGAAGTAAATAATATTGATAATGCATATAACTTAACAGATAAATTAGATAATTTTATTTTAAATGACCTAGAAGGTAACAAAAAAATTAAGTTATCTATTAATGGAGTAAAAAAGTTATTACCATATAAAGGCTTTTATCCACAAGAACGAGCAGTGCAGATAGTAGATTTATTTCAAAAATCATTCTTTAATATTTCTATGAATGACATAACGGGTGGTTATCCAACATATAAATATTATCGAAATGATACTGTAGCTCACGGCGGCGGCTCTCCAATTATTCAACAAATGCAAACACTACTACAGCCTTATTTTGCTCCGGGTATTTTATTTAATACAATTAAATCCGGCATTGCTGTTGATTGGCCTATTCTTTATAGCGATACTCCGCAAGAAAAATACTACAATAGTAGTATTTTAGGATCAGTGCATAAATATTATCCACCTAATCACAATACAGCGTCTTTTGCTACCAGCAGTATAAATGAAAAAGTAATGTTTTTGTCAGGCGCTTTTTCTGCTAGAATACCATTTGAATCTTTGTTAAATCTTAAAGGATTAGATACAAATCAAGTTATTAGCTATATAGATCCAACAAGATTTAATACAGAAACATTTACTGACATTACAAGTAGTACATTTACAAATGGATTTCCTGCTTCTACAAGTGGTTTAAGAAAAAATCCAATATTTTCTTTTAATGATCCTAACAATAACGAAATTAAAACTTTTAAAGATGATAGATATACAAAAGCAATAAATAATTATCTAGCTGAAATACCAAAATTTTTCTTACAAAACTCTTCATTAACTGAATTTACATCTAAGAATTTTTCAGGTGATTTAAGATTTGAATCAGGCAAGACTTATGAAATGAAATTACAAATAAGCATGCCAGAAAAATACCGCATGATATTAGACACCACGGATGAAAAGCCGTATTATTATGATTTCGGTGATATAGTAACTAATACAAGAATAGCAGGAGCTTCTGTTTTCGGCCCTCCAACCCAATATTTCGTTGATTCTTCTGGCAGTGAATTAAAATTAGGGCATAAAGCTTATGATGGTGCAGCATATGCTCCGTATGCACCTCCATATTTGTATGGTCCACAAGTTATTAAATTTCAATTCACCCCAGAAGATGGCATTACTAATTATACTTATGATCAGATTATTAGTGCTTTAACAGTTTCTTGTGAGCCTTCTACCGACGCAGTTTACAATTATTTTAGTCAATCAGCATACGATATTAATAACGGTAATAATCCAAAAAACTTTACAAATACAATGGCTTATGCGAATAAAATGCCGCTATCGTCTAGTATTCGATATGATTTAATTGTTAAAGAACCTTTATCAGTTAAAGAAGCTAACGGTAACATCAAACAATACGACGAAAATACAGATAATACAAAAACTAAATGGAAAATACAAACTAAATTTGAAACACCTGTATTTAACTTTAATAATGATTTAAATAAGTCGATTGATACTTCATATACTGAAGTATTACCTCCCGTTAATTATACTAAACCACATCCTATATTAACAAGTCTTAATGATAAATATGATATCGATTGTGAAGTGACAAAATATGGATTTACTGGCATGTGGGGCGGTTATGCAACGGGAGATGCTTTAGAATCTGGCTTGACATTACAATTATTAGATGGTGTAGAGAATAAAACTACTGGTAATTTAGCTGAAGTGTGTGGATTTGAAATAGCTACAAAAAAAGTAGGACAAATCGCAGATAAAAAACAGATTAGCGAAGCAATAGTAATGATACCATATACTAGTACAAAAGACAATGATTTTGCCTCTGTGATTAAACCTCCTGCTGGTGAAGAAAATAATGAAAAGTATTATTTTAGAGTACAAAAAATTATTATAAGCCAACTGTTTGATGATAATAATATTAACATTAACTTTAATTTGCCGCCCGAAGACAAAGAAGCAATAAAATATAAAAATATTAAAAAATTACTAAATAATAGTAATTTATCTAATAACTCTATATTAAATACTATGAAACTTATGACTCAATATATACTACCTCCTCATTTAGATTGGGTATACGATAGAAACATAGAACCATTTGTAATGTATATATTTGAGTTTAAACATGAACTTACAAAACAGGAATTAGCCGATATATGGCAAGGAGTCATGCCAGAATCAGCTATGAAAACAAGCTTAGATAGCCCAGATCCAATCGAACATGCTTTGACAGAAAAAGAATTCTTTCACGGTAAAAAATTACCAAATGATATTAAGTGGAAAGTATTTAAAATCAAAAAACGTGCGGAGCATTCATATGATCAATTAGTAAATTATGATGCCAATAAAGACGAAAATCCCTTCTCATATAATTGGCCTTATGATTATTTCTCTCTAGTTGAACTAGTTAATATTAAAGCTTCATTAGAAGTAGAAAATGAAAGTAAAAAAGAAGCAGGAACTGCCTAGGTGAGTATACATGTCTTTTTTTGATAGCAAACAAGAAACAATAAATATAGAATTAACATCTTATGGAAAGATGTTGTTATCAAAAGGCAAATTTAAACCTGTATATTATGCTTTTTTTGACGATGACGTAATTTATGATTCATCATATATAAACATTACTGAATCTCAAAATGACATCGTTCAAAGAATAATGAACGAAACACCAGTTAATAAACCACAATATATTTTTGTTGGCACTGATCAAACAGTTGGTAATAACATAGAATTATTTTCTGAATATGTAGTTCAAGAAACAGAGACAATGAGCATAAAAGATGCACTAAAAACCTTGGAACAACAAAATATTTCTGAAAAAAAATACGCTCTGTCTGCCCCTCTAGGCAAATCATCCTTCAAATCAGAGTATTACCCTGCTTGGCATATAAATCTATTAAGTGGGGCTATTAGCTCTTCTAATCCATATGTTGATAATAGTGATGGATTCCTTGGCTCGCTACAACCATATCTAAAAATACCACAATTAAATTTAACAGACGGTATACAACAATTATTATTAAGAAAAGATAATTCTTTTCAAACCACACCAGAAGGATATGAAAATGTTGGCTTTTTAATTGATTCTAATGGTGATACGACTTCGATAAATCTAAAAATAGAACAATATTTATTAGAAGTTATGGAAAAAAATGTCGATGATGTAAAAGATAATTTTGATATTGAAGTATTTATAGAACAAAGCGGTAGTCAAAGTGTTATTTGGAAACAGCTTTCATTTATCAAACAGCCAACATATATTAAAAATAATATATTATTAGACGTTCCAGAAGAACCAAAAAATGCCTCAGAAATATATAAAAATCCTAATTTCGTTGAACATTATTTAAAAATATTAATTGATGATGAGATAATATTGCCGCCTAAACAAAAGATTAAAGTTCAAGCATACGATTCCAAGGTTACACCTGATTCTATTGGAGATGATTGCTAATGATTTTTACTGTTAGCCAAGAAAATATTGATAGCATTATATCATCTACTTTTCCGACAGTAGAATATTTTAATTTTAATTCTGTAATTTTAGATAATTATGGTCCAAGTGCCACTTCTGTTAAGCTATCCTTTATATTACAAGATGATATACAATCATTAAAAGTATTTAATAACCTAACAGCTAAAAAAATGATGTTTTTAAAAATATTTGAAATTAATTCGCAACAAATGCGGGATCAAATATCAACTATTAAAAATATAAAAGATTTAAATAAAATACTACAACAAAATAATGTTTATTATAAAGATTTAAATGCCGCCCTGTCTTTTATAGGAGATACAAAAGATGTTTATCAGCATTTTACGCAAGATAAAAGAGTATTTTTAAATTATTCTTTTAATTTTACATTACCTAAAAAAGACCCGCAATATTTATCTTTTGGAGCTGTATTTTATTATGATACAGATATATATTCAGAGGAAAACAAATTACCAAAAGAATATATTAATTACGAAACTATATTCGGGCCTGTAAAAACAACCAATATTATAGATAACTTTTTGCCTAATTCCCCAGTTCTAAAAGATTTAAGAATATTAAAAGATATTTTTACAGTAGAAAAGCTATACCAACAAATTAGTTTTAAAACAACTGGCCCAAAGTTGTTATCATCAAAAACTAAAAAAACTCCATATAATCAATATTTTTCAAATTTATATATTTCTAAAAAATCAGAAAATACAGCTGGATTATTATTTAACATAGATTATCATAAATTAATTTTTGAGAATTCTCCTGTTAAAGATATTATTTTTAGAAGCCAAGATGTAAATACTTTATTAAATAAATCTTATATATCGAATGTTACAATTAAAAAAAGGTTAGTAAAAAAACATAATAAATCCTTTATAGATTTAACTGAGCAACCAGAAAATCTAATAAGCACATCTGATGGAGACAATTTATTATTAGTAAATAATAATAATGATAATGGCGGAATAGAAGAAGTAGTTTTAGATACTAGTTCCACTTTAAAGCTAAGAACTGTTGCTGCGGAAGACAAAAAAGTTTATTCTAATAAAAAAGGCTCTTATCAATACGGTGTGGAGATAAAGGTAGTTGATGGTATAATAGAATATTTAAAAAATATTAGCAAACTATTATCAGATGATAATAATATGATAGTTAAATATTTATCTGAGACTGATAAGACGGTTACTACTTCTAGAATGCTTTATGAGGCTAATCCACACTCTAAGGCAAGTAATAGTGCTATGTCTGGCTTCTATGATCCATTAGCTGGTAAATTTACACCATACTTTATGTATGTGTATTTTCCAAGAAATTATAGTGATAGCTTATTAACTGCTATTTCTAGATTTATGAGCGTATTGGATCTTTTTGGTTTTGTTAAAAAAGACATAGAAAAAGTAAGGTCTGTGCTTATATCATTTATTAATCCTGCTTTTGCTACTGCGCAAACAATACAATATTTTGCCAATTCACATAGTCGATTAATAAATCAAATCAACAAAATATTAAATGAATCTTATAACAATAATTATTCGTTAGAGCATTGGTTTGAAAATGATGTATTGGAAGTAGATAATAAATCACAATATGGCTATAGATTTATAAATATCCAAAATGATTCTATATTTGGTAAAATAGATAGTGATTATATTAATCTTAGAACCGAAGAAGAGATATTAAAATACTCCAGCAAGTCAGATATTTCTGGTTCCCAGTTAAGTTCTAAGTTTTCATATGTATCACCAATAGAGATATCTTTAGAAAATAATACATTTGATTTAGAACAATTAAAAGTAGAAAAGAATTTCTATCCTCTAGAAGATTACAAAAATATAGAATTAGAAATTAAGCGTTATAACTTATTAAAAGAAAAAGATAAGCAAGTTATAACCTCTAATAAGATAACTGCCATATCACAAAATCAACAAAAAGAAATATTGAAAAATAATAGATTATTTAGTGACGAATCTGTATCTATACAAATTATTGATTCGCTAGCTAGTGATATAAGCGGTAGCGAATATAAACTTAAAACAGATATTGATCCAACAATGCTTTATTTAGGTTTGGCTAAGTATCCCGATAAACAAAATAATGTTGCAAGCTCAAGTTTGCAAGCAGAATTATTAATTGAAGGCAACGGTCGTTATTTTGATAACACAAATAAAGAAAATATATTTTTGAAAGATTTAGATCTTAACTCTAAATATAATATTTTATATAACACTATACATAAAATAGATTTCCTATCCTATGATCAAAATTTGAAGAAAGAAATATGGACTACTTTTGATCAAAAATCATATTTGGATATGGAAAGTAAGAAAACAATCCTATGCAGAATAACGCCAACCAATATTGATGCCTATTCTAATATTTCTTTACCAATACACAATAAGTATTTCCTGCTTACATATAAACAGGAAACGCCCGTCAGTTTTAGAACACCCGATGATGAAATAGTGAATCCTATTAGGCCATCTTTTGTATTTCCAAAACCACCGCCAATTATTGATCAGCCACCACTTCCCTCCATACCAGAACCAGCAACTTTGGAATTGGGACCGATTTTTGTTACTTCTTTTGTTGCTGCCGAGCCGCCAGCTATATCTTTACCTATTGAGCCACCGGCAGACCCACCGCCTGTATTGCCTGTAGATGGGAATTATAAATTAGACAGTGATAAGTTTAATACTGATATAAATGGCTGGGAACTCGCCCCCGATACCAGATATTCTATCAATGATAGACAAAATATTATATTTGGCCCTAGTATATCTAAAAAAATTATAATTTTAAAAAGCCGAACAAAAATTGGTAATGATTCTAGATATATGTTTATTGCCCAACATGTTGATCCTAATAGAAAATTATATAGAAATAAAAAAAATCGCTTATACATTATCGATAGATTACAAGATAAAATTTTATGGGAATTGGGGGCCGGGGACGGTACGTTAAATAACGTCTGGGAATTAGATGATAATCTAGATAACACGGGTCCAGAATTCATAACAATTAGGGATGGACAATTACAAATTTTTACACGCGGTACAGACTCAAGCTCATATAAAGTATTAATAACCGCCGGTATACAATATTCTGATCCCTCTATAGCTTCTACTGCCTATTTAATTTTGCAAGATGATGGCAACTTATCACTTTATGTAGCTGGAAACCAAGTGTGGGCTACGAATACCTACGATGGACGCTACAGTAAATCTCCAAAAAATTATGGTGGTGGTAGTGGTAATGATATAAACGTAATTAAGGGAGTTAAATAGTGTCTAAAATAGATAAAAAAATAAAACTCTTTTCAACCGATATATATCAATTTTCTAAAGATCCGTTTAGAAACGCTATAAGTGTCATAAAAAAGGATAGTGGCGATATAACACTTAATCCTACAATTAGAATTAATGAATATCGAGAGGCATATAATAACTTAAATATTTTTTCTGGTTATTTTGAATTTGATTGTGGCTCAAAAAACGCTAAACAGCTAGCTAATACATTAAAGCCAATTTTAAATATTCCAATACAAAATACCTATATAGTTGCTGATAAACATTATGAAATAAATGAAGAAATGAAAAAAGCTGGTTTGCAAAATGCCAGCGGGCTATTAAAGTTTGAATCTAAATTTACATATAACTATCTTTCTAAAAATTATGAAACTTATTTAAATTCATATCCAAATTTATTAGAACTTAATTATCCATATTTTTATGGAATAATGAATGAAATATATGCTAGTAGATATGCTTCTAAGGCATTATTATTGTTAAAAAATAAGTTTAATCTTCCACAAAGCCTAATCAATACAACAAATATTAGAAATAATTTAAAGAAAATTACAATACCATCAAAAATATTATTTCAAAATACATTAACTAATTTCAATAATGTATTTAATACACTTAACGCGGATTCTAATTATTTTCCATTTTATTCTAGTACATTTATTGATTTACATCAAAAGCCCTTAAATAACATAAGCGATTTATTTGCTGATAATAATATTTATGGTTCTTTATTAAATTATTCAACTGTTGGCGGTATAAGTCAAAAACTTGCCACTTACGAAAGAGGTTCCGCAGCAGTTATAAAAGAATATAATAAGAAATATGTTGATAGCACAACTGTAGACACATTAATAGCTGGTATGCGCGGCAAATCAATAATTTTCTTAAATAAATTTACAGAAAGAATGTTATCTAATAATGTTAAATTTAGAGATGTTCTTTATGGCGCTCCAAACTATAGTGAAGTTATAGGTTATGTTTTAAATAAATATGATACTTTTGGACCTAAATCTTCACCAATACAACAGATTTTATTTCCAAATACTAACATCGGACCAAGCATAAATTATATTGACACACAACTAAAGTATAATAAAAAATATCGCTATTCTGTAGACTTGCTAGTAATGAATATAGATATGGTTTATAAATACACATTTGTTTCTGCTATGCCAAGTACAAATACTTTAAGGGTACAATATAGTTATGAAATAAAACCAAATATTTTATTAATAAACAATAGCGCTGAATATACAAATAAAATAATGAGTTCGCCTCCTGTAAAGCCTTATGTTGAACACTTGCCGTATGTCAATACTCCAAATAAATTAAAATTTATTGTTTATAATAATAATATACAAAATATTATAGAAAATCCTATCTCTATACAATCATCAGACGCAGCACGTATACAAGATATAGTTTCTACACAAAATCGCACAGATGGCAAAGTGGCTTATAATTTTGATGATGGCGTAGCAACAAAATTTGAAGTTTATAGAAGTACAGAAAAACCAACGTCATATAATGATTTGGGTAATAAATTATATAAAGTAATAGAAACAAAAGATTTAGAAAATATGGCCTTCGAAGACGATATAACGCCAGAAAAATATTATTACTATACCTTTAGAGCAATTGATTATCACGAACAATTCTCTAATCCAACAGAAATATATGAAATAGTTCATACAAATGGCGTACTTTCTATGAACACTGTTTCTTTTGATGTGCCACAAGAAGATCTAAATAAAACATTTAGAAGATTTATACAGGTATCCCCAAGCCTAGCACAATTAGAAACAGTTGAAAATTCTTTGGATGCTGTACGATTAGGCATTAATAAAGAATCAGTATGGGATAAAAAATTTAAAGTTCGTCTTACTTCTCGCTCTACCGGAAAAAAGATTGATTTTAATTTAACATTTAAGTATAATGTGCGAGATAATTAATAAATTATTATTTTACGTACTAGTTATAGAAAAAACTAAAAGAGGAACTATACAACATGGCATTTCTTGATAATTCTGGCGATATAATTTTAGATGCGGTTTTAACAGATACTGGTCGCATGAGATTAGCTAAAGGTGATGGTTCTTTTCGCATAGTTAAATTTGCATTAGCAGACGATGAAATAGATTATACTACCTACAATTCCTCTCATCCAAGTGGTTCTGCATATTATGATTTAGAAATTTTGCAAAGTCCTGTTTTAGAAGCTTTTACTAATAACGCTTCATCTATGAAAAGCAAGTTAATATCAATTAATAGAAATAATCTATTATACTTACCAGTAATGAAAGTAAATAATATAGAAAGCAATGGTAATCAATTTGCGCTTTCTAGTTTAGTAAGTAATGGATATATTTTAGCTGCCGATACTATTTCTGAAACATTTCTTTCTAATACTTCGTTACTATATAATGGTTCTGCATTAAACAATCAAGGTATTTTATATGGCGCAGATAAAAGCAAAGGATCATCTATAAAAATTGATCAAGGCATAGATAATACAGCTATTAATGCTTCTACCACTCTAGATCCAGATTTAAAAGAAACTCAATATTTAATAGAAATTGATAATAGATTTGCTTCTATAGTTGACGTTAACGGCACGAATAGCGCTACACCATCATATATTGATGATGACAATATCGCAACTTATTCTTTTTCTTATAATGTTGATACTGAATTCGTTGGTGATATTCCACCCGCAGTTAATAATTCGTCCGCTGGACAAGTCATAGCTGGCGCGAGGGGCACATACTTTAAATTTAAACTTGCTTCCGCCCTTGATATTTCTTCAACAAATTATTTATTTAATACACTAGGCATGACTATGACAGGTTTTACTGGCGTTATCGTAGCAAATGTCCAATCAATTTTAACAAGTATAAGAATCTCAGGAGTTACAACTGGTAATTATGTTGATATTCCGTTGCTAATTGTTAGAGCAAGTTCTTAAGAATAACAAAAAGGAATTAAATAATGTCTACAACATTTAAGACTTTATTAGACGATGACGTAGTATCAACAAAAACCCTATTACACGAAAACATACCAATAACTGGTACCATCGTATCTAGTTCGGTATATGGCACTAATAGTATTAAATCATATTCTCATGGCATGTTCCAAAGCGTATATGATTATCCATATTTAAGCTCTTCTGCGAATCAGCTATTTGATATGATAGTTGGACAAACTGCTAATTCTCCCGGTAGCAGTTCTTCTGACGCATACGCAAAAAAGAAAATAAATATCTATAACCAAATGGCACAAGTATTAGCAGGACATGATACTACTGGTTCTGTACTACGTTTTGATAGAGATGGCAACCCATCCAGCACAGAAGATAAATTTACATCAATGTTTTTCCTTAATTTCTCTCGTCTTCTTGTTAAAGACGAAATTAAAAAAGGAAGTTTTGCATTAACTCTAGGTATAGCTTCTTCTAGTGCTGCTCCTTTTACCAGCACATGCACCGTTTTGGATGCTAGTGGTTCAACAAATTATTTAATTAATTCACCCGCTGGTGAATATGGCATTCTTTATTCTTCTGGTAGCGATTTAAGTGCCGGTAGAAACAATGCAGTTGGTTTTGTATTCTACCAAGCAGGAGTAGCAGCAATTTCTACTGGTATTTTTGCACAATCTGGTACAAACAATCCAACATCTTCTATGTCTAGCAGCTATTACGGACAATTGACCGGTACATTAAATGCCTCTGTAAATAACTCTTCTTCTTGGACAATACAAGATTTATTTAGGTCTGGCACCATTGACCAAGCAAACGCCGCTTTAAGAAATCGCATACAAAATATTACATTTAATAATACAACTGAATTAAATTCTACTATTCATTTTTGTCGTATAAATCATAATGAATTCAACTATAGTTCTAATCAAACATACCTAACTTCTAGCCAAATAAGAGTTAAGGGCGGAAATGCATCAGCCGCACCAGTTAGTTATATAACCACTGTTGGATTATATTCTCCAGATAATGAATTGCTAGCCGTAGCTAAATTATCAGAACCAATAAAAAAATCGCCAACTGAGGAGATGATACTTCGCGTGCGGTTAGATTACTGATTTTCATACTTCTTACTTAACACGATTTTTGTTTTCTGCTACTATATACTTTATAGGAGGCAAAAAACATGCCAACATATAATAAAATTTGTGAAGCTTGTAAAAAAGATTTTATTGCGGGCAGAAAAGACAAACAATTTTGCTCTGTTGGCTGCATAAAGAAGGAACTTTACAAGAAAATTGAACCAAAAAAGCTTATATGCATCTTTTGTAATGCGGAATTCTTCTCAAAAAAACAATCTTCCAAATATTGTTCAAAAACTTGTATTAACAAGGGCGCTAAATCACATCCCGATGTGCAATTAATATGCAAAGAATGCAATAATCCATTCAATGTTAAATATGTTCATCGCGATAAGCTATTTTGTTCAAGAAGCTGTGCTACTACACATCAAAATAGAAAGATGTTTGCTGACGATATAGTAAAAACCAAAATTTCAGAAACAAAGAAAGCGCAATATGCATCTGGTGAAATCCTGCATCCATTTTCTGGAAGGGCTCACACGGAAGAAACAAAGAAAAAGATATCAAAAATACGTATTGACAATGATCTTTCAAAGGGCGCTAACAATCCTATGTATGGAAAAAGCCATAGTGAAGAAACAAAACAAAAAATTTCTAATACAAGAATTAAAAAAATTATGAATGGAGATTATTCTCAATGGTTTAAAAAAGGTACTTTATTTAGTATTAAGCTAAGAAGAGAAATAACGTTTAGAAGCTCTTGGGAGGAAATAGCTTATAAGTTTTTAGAAACTTGTAAAGATGTAAAAGAATACTCTCCAGAACCCTTTAGTATACCATATAAATATTTTTCAGCAAGAAGGTTATATTTACCAGATATTTTAATTACTTATTATGATGGACGACAAAAACTAATAGAAATTAAACCAATATCTTTAATAACTGCCGATATTAACCAATCTAAGTTCAAAGCCGCTCGACAATATTGTGAAGAAAAAGGCATCATATTTGAAGTATGGTCAGAGCAAAAAATAGAAGAATTAAAAAAGTTGCTTGATTTAGAATGCGCTACTATTTAGTCATATGTCATATAAAAAATTTGATGAAACAGATATAATATTTAATACCGTAAAAACTAAACCAAAGTTTAAATTTAAAATTTATGGTGGTAGTTTATATATTAATAACACAGTAGAAAGTTCTATATACTTACAAAAGTTAAATGAAGAAGTTATATATATACCTCCTACTGGCTGTTTGTTAGATTATGCTTATGATTTTTCTTGTGCTGCAAATTCACAGTATGTCGCTACTATGTAAGGTATAGTATATGTCACTAAATATTAAAGACGGTAATGGGTCGTCAACAACATTAAAAACAACATTAGATTCTGGCGATCATGTCCCGCATCATAAAATTGATGGAACTATAACCGTCACTTCCTCTTTAGCTAGTCCTTTAGCTATTACAGGCACCATAACAACTGCTGTTCCTGCGGTTACGACAGTTACAAAAGCTGCCACTACTTCTTTTTCTTGGAATACGGTAGCTAGTGGAACATTTAATATCGTTAGTGAGAGCGTTTCTAGAAAAGGTTTAACAATATTTAACCCCGGTCCAAATAATCTATATATTTCTCTTTCTACAAACGGTGGCGTAACGCACGGTTTTACATTATTAAATACGGCAAGCGCACCTACAGTTTATACAACAATTTTATACCCATCAGGTACATATATAGCTGATCAAACAAACGCTGGCGTATATTATGGTGGATATTTCATTAGCGGCTCTGCATCAACTGGCATATTTGCTACTTCAATATCATAAAATATCTTAATTTTTATTTTGTGGTATAATTATATATTATGCCTATTGATAAAACCAAAAATCTTTATTATCTTCCAAAAGGTGGTTTTTCAAACGCTTTAGAAAACACCTCTTTACAAGATTATAATAAAACTCAATTTGGTGATTTGTTTAGCGGTTTGTTCCCACAATCTGCTTCAATAGCTTTTTATTGTTTGCCGTATTCGTCTACAAGAATAGATGATAGAAAATATATTTATGCATTAAAAAATGTGTTAAATAGCTATATTGGCGTTAGTCCGCATTATGAATATAGTTCAAGCATATATGGTAATAAAGAAACGCAAAAAATAAACTTAATCGCCATTCCGAGCGCATTTTATGGTTCTTCTATAGATAAAGGATCGGTAAAGTTAGAATATTATATATCCGGTACGCTAATAAGCAAACTAGAAGATATAAACAAAAATGGAGAATTAATACAAACTACTGGCTCCAATGGATATGATAATGTAGCTGGGGTTATTTTATATAATGAAGGTTTTATTATTTTAACTGGTAGTTGGCAGCTAGACGCCTCTCATCAAGAGATATATGAATCTGGTTCTTCCGCCGATTATCCTAGGTGGCTATATTTTGGAGCAGGCAATAGCTCTTGTTCAGTTAATGCACCCAGTTCCAGTTATGATTTAGAATTTGATGGTGTAAACTATATAAACACTATAACAATGTTTGCACACGCAGAAAAAAACGATTTAAATCATTCTAATAATCCAACATATATAGAATATTCTAATATTAGCAATTTATCTCCTTTGATAAATACAAACACTTATTTAGAAAAGGAATTTTTAACAATAAAAAATACAACTAAATATCCTTATGAAAATTATACCGGCTCTTTAGAAAAACAAACTTTTATAACAAAAATAGGTATTTTTGATCAAAATAAAAATTTAATAGCTGTAGCAAAAATTTCTAAACCTATTAAAAAAACAGAAAACAGAGATTTTACTTTTAAATTAAAGTTGGACATATAATATGTCAGAAACGCTAATTTCGGAAGAAACAAAAAATATTGTTCTTAATCAAAGTTCTATAGAAACTGTTGATTCTGCTTTTTTAGAGTATGTAGAAGGTTTAAATATATTTTGTGAAACCTCCAATAATAGAATAAAAGTCCCAGTTATTTGGTCTTCTGCTGAAAGATCATATCAATTAAAAAACAATGTTGCAATCCGCGATAAACACGGTGCTTTAATAGCACCAATTATTTCTCTTGAAAGATTTAGTATTACTAAAGACCCAAATAAAAAAGGTAACTTTCAAGCTAATTTATCACCTAAAAACGATAGATATTATATTACTAAAGTTTTAAATCAAGATAAAACTTCTAATTTTGCAAATGCAGATACGCTAAAAAAAAGCGGTCAATTAAATTTCTTAACTTCAAAGAAAAATAAAAAAATTGTTTATCAACACATGGAAGTTCGCATACCTGTGTATGTAACAATAGAATATAAAATTAATATTTTTACAAATTATCAGGCTCAAATGAATGAAATAATGGAGCCATTTATTGCCAAAACAGCTCAAAACTATTTTATTATCACTAAAGATGACCATAGATTTGAATGTTTCATGGATCCTACTTTTAATACTGATAGTATAGCAAATTTAGGTGAAGAAGAACGTAAATATAAATCTACTATAAGTGTTAAAGTATTGGCACAAATTATTGGCGAAGGCACCAATACAGAAGATCCAATAATTAAAACAAAAGAAAATGCTGTTGAATTAAAAATACCTAAAGAAAACGTAATCACTGAAGAATCATTAGCAGTTAAAAGAAAACGAGCAATAAAAAAACTTTCTGCCACAAAAACAGAAGTAACACACACAAAAAAGCAAGAAGTAAAAAAAAATACTAATATTGCTAATTCTGGTAAAAAAACTTCTGGCGGTGAAAAAACCGATTCAGAACAAACAAAAAAATTAAATACCTCTGCCAGTAACTTAGAAACTATTGATGGTGCTTTATATAATTATCTTGAAGAATTAAACATATTTTGTAATACAAATAATGGATGGGATAAAGTTCCTCTTATTTGGTCTACTGCCGAACGAGCGTTTCAAATAAAAAATAATAAAGAAATTCGTGACAAAAACGGATCTCTTATACCGCCAATTATCTCAATAGAAAGAGATAAAGTTACTAAAGACCCAAATAAAAAAGGTAACTTTCAAGCTAATTTATCACCTAAAAACGATAGATATTATATTACTAAAGTTTTAAATCAAGATAAAACTTCTAATTTTGCAAATGCAGATGCATTGCGTAAAAGTGGACAATTAAATTTCATTACTTCTAAACGTAATGAAAAAGTAGTTTATCAACATTATGCCATGCGTATTCCAATTTATATTAATGTGGAATACAAAATTAATATTTTAACTAATTATCAGCTTCAAATGAACGAAATTTTGCAGCCTTTTATGGCCCATACCGCGCAAAATTATTTTACAATTTCTAAAGATGGTCACACATATGAAGGTTTTTATAATCCCGAGTTTAATCAAGAAGTTATAAGCGATTTAGGCGAAGAAGAAAGAAAATATAAAACTGTTATTTCTTTAAGAGTGTTAGGTTATTTATTAAGCGAGGGAGATAATAGAGAAGATAGAAATATAGATATATTTGAAAATGCTGTTGAAATAAAGCTTCCTAAAGAAAAAATAATAATTGATGGCGTAGAGCCAAAGAAAAAGAAACAAAAAGAAATAGCAGGTGGTTATGGGGTTGAAACACCCGCCGCTACCACCAGTGGAACAATCAAAAAAACATTTATTATTGGTAATGGAGTAGACACCAAATATACTATTAATCACGGTTTAAATACCCGTGATGCTTATGTGTCAGTAAGAGAAGATTATGGTGGTTTTTTTCAAGTTATTGCCCACGTAGAATTTCCTAATTTAAATTCTATAGAAGTGGATATGGGCGATATTATTGATGAAAATAGCCATGTGGTAACAATAATAGGTTAAGTAAAAACCAAAATAATTCTTTTCCAAAAATTAAAACTATTTATTATACAGCGATTTTAATCGGTTGTTTAGGTTAAAATCGTTAGTTTATTATCCGCTCTATAGAGCAAGGAAATGCATTAAAATGGCTAATGGATTAAAGATTTTAACAGTATTAACTGCTTCTGAAGCTGCTCAATTTAAGAAAGCAGTACAAGTAGAAACTGGCGGTTTAGTAGTTTCTGCTGGCGATACAAACGTACAAGCACTTTATGCTACAAATTTAAGTGCCTCTGGTAACGCACAAGTAGGTGGCAATGTAACTGTAGCAGGCAACGCAGTATTAACTACCGTTTCTGCTTCTAACATCAGTGCTTCTGGTGATTTAGTAGTACGTGATGTAACATTACGTAATGCATATTTATCTGGCGATGCACATTTACAAAACGCTTACTTAAACAGTGCTTATTTGTCTGGTTCTGCTACCTTTATTGATGGTGTTGCATTTAACACTATCTCTGGTAGTATTTCTAGCAGCCTCGCGGCAGAAACAGTAGCACGTATTGCTGGCGATGCAGCAGTAGCAGCAACAGCTTCAACTAACTTAAACACAGTTTCTGGTGCATTTGATGTCCGCGTAACTGCTCTTTCTGGTGCAGTATCAAGCTCCATCGAAGCTGAAGCTTTGGCTCGTTCAAACGAAGATTTAACCTTCTTGAAATTAGATGGTAGCCGTGCAATGACTGCCGCTCTTAACATGGGCAGCCAAGATATCACCTCTGCTAAGAGCGGTTCATTCTCTGGTGACGTAACTGTAGTCGGTAACTTACAAGTAAACGGTGCATTAACTTATATTGCTACCACCAACCTTGATGTAACCGACAAACTCGTAACATTAGCTAAAGGTGCAGCAAACGCAGCAGCAGCAAATGGCGGCGGTATTGAATTAGAAGGTGCAGGCGCAAGCTTAACCTACGCAGAAACTGGCGACAAATGGGTTTCTAACAAGTCATTCCAAGTAGCAAGCGATTTGTTTATCTCTGGCGCTAGCGATTTCTCATACATCAACGTTGCTCGTTCTGCCGGTCAATACGATGTAGACGCAGCAATCCAAGCACTAGACCTAGCAGTAAGCGGCGCTGTAAATTCTGGTGGTAACTTCAAGTCAGATTACAATGCTCATCGTCACGTTGCAACTGGTAGCTTGGTCAGCGGCCAAGTAATTCTTAACCTAACCACTCTTGGCGGTGCAGAATTCGCAGCTGGTGAAATCTCTAAGATTGCATTAGACGTTATGATTAAAGAATCTGAGGAGACTGGTTTTACAAACGACTTGGTAGCAATCAAGATGTTTGTTGATGGTGCAGACGTTAAAGTACAAATTGATGCACCAGCTACACCAAGCGCAGCTTATCGCTTAATCGCAGTAAACGAAGAAGACATTGCTTAATTAGTATATTAATCTAGTTGAAAAATTAGATTAGGGGAGGGAGGCAGAAATGCCTCCCTTTCTTTTTGTTTTTAACTATTTATTGTACTATGAAACGTAAAATAACCTATCTTATCAAAGACTTTGACAAAATAATGCGTGAAATCCTACCACATACGGGTGATTTTAAAAGCGAAGTAATGTTACTTAAACGTAAAGATGAATTTATAGTAATGATTGATCATATGGCAGAAAAATACGATAAAATTATACAATTAATAGAACAAGAAAAGGAATTACCAGATGAAGTATAAATTTTCTTTTATTCAAATAACTAACTGGTTAATGATTTGCCGTGATAATCTTAAAAAGATTCGTGAAGAAGCAAATGAAGGTTTTGATAATAAAGAGGAGGTTATACAAAAATTAAATAAACAAAAGCGAGATCTTTTGTTGGTTAAAGAGATATTAAATAGAAAAATAAAATTACATGGTATTAGTCCTGATTTCTTGAAAAATTTAAACAATATTAAGAAAGAATACGGCATAGGAGAATAAGGAAAGATAAAAATGGCAGTTAAGCCAACAAAAGCGATTGCGGATTTACTTGCGCGAAAGCAAATATTAAAAGTTGATAAAGACAATAATATTCTTTTCAAAGTATCAGGAACTTTAGGATCTGGTGCTGTTAGTTCTTCTTTACCAATTACGGCTTCTAATATATTTTCTGCTTTTGATTCTTTTATTTCGGGCACATTAACTACTAAAAATTTAGTTATAACTGATGATAAAAGTTATGTAAACATAAATCAACTAAGCAATGTATCTGCCTCTAATGCTACAGAAGGAAAATTTTTAACTTATGATGGAAATAATTGGGTTCCTTCAGAAATACAAGTAAACGCTGGTATTGGATCGCAAGCATATTCATCTCTAAGATATCATTCAGATGGTTTATTTAATGGCAGTGAAACAATAGTTTTAAATCTACCATTATCTTCTGCTTATGGTCCAAGTTTTCCTGTAGAATCAATTAATTATTTTACTTATAATCTTTTGATTCAAGAAGAATCTGGTTCAAATTGGAAAAATGATTTAGCAGTACTTCAGTTTATTGTAACTGGTTCTGGTACTCCTTATGTTGCTGCTGTCATAGAAGCACAATTTGTACCATATGCTTATACATTTAACGCAACAAACGAAAATACAGCGGATTTACGAACATCTGTAGCATTTAATGGTTTTGGTGTTTCGGAAGAATCTTATAATCGCTTAAGATTTCATGATCTTGGATATTTTACAAGTGACCAAGCAGAAATTCCTTTACCCGTATTTTCTACTTTTGGTGTTGCATTCCCAACCGGATCATTAAAATATATTACTTACAACGTTTTAATTAAGGAAACTTCTGGTTCAAACTGGAAAAATGATTTAGCTTCTGTAGAATTTAAAATATCAGGTTCGCAAATATGGGCTGTTATATCCGCCCCGGCCAATCCTTATGCTTATACATTTAATGCGATAAATAATAATCCAATAGATGTACCATCTGATGTATCTATCGCAAATTATACAAATATTTATGTATCAAACAACGCAGAAATATTAGGAGATTTAACCGTTAAAGGGACAAACGAATTATCTAATATAGGTAATAACTTATTAGTTGATGATTTATATAATGTTGCCGATGTGTTTTCTGCTGTTGATACACGTTTTGCACAGATGGTGACAAATTTTAATAATTTACGAGAAGTTATTACAGGAAGTTTTGATATATATGGAGAAAAAATTGTTACATTAAATAATTTTGCAGCAGCAGATATAGATTATTTGTCTCTTGATGTAATGATTAAGTATAGCGGCAGCACACAATATGTTAATGATTTAGTTAGTATACGTATGTCTGGAACGTTTAGCGACAAAATAAACGTAGAAATAAGTGCGCCAAGTGTAACTAGTGAAGATTTTTATAGAATTATTGCAGTAAAAGAGACAGGAAGTTTATAAAGAAACTATTTATTAAAAATTGTAAAAAGGAGAATTATTAAATGGCAGTTAAACCAGTTAAAGTGTTAACAGATCTGCAAACAAATAAGCAGATTACAAAAGTAGATCGCAATGCAGGAAACGCAGTATTATTTAATGTATCTGGTACAGTAGCTGGTGGTGGTCATGTTAGTTCTTCTTTACCTATTACAAGCTCTGGATTATTAATCAGCGGCGATGCGACAGTAAGTGGAACACTTTATGTTCGTACCTATCATTCCATTGAAACAACTGCTTCTGTTCTTTTTCAAAGTGGTTCAAGTAAATTTGGCAATAGCGCAGATGATACACACCAATTTACAGGTAGTGTTTCTATTAGCGGTTCTTTCTCTGCCGATTATTTAACTGCATCATATGGTTTATATTCAGGTGGACCATCAGAATTATCAGGCGCTGTAACTGCCAATAATGGTCTAACAATACTTGGTGCGCCATTAAATGCATCAACGGTAGCTGTTAGCGCAAGTGCATTAAACGCTTCTACTGTTGCTAACGTGGGCGGTTTATTATCAGCGGGTAGTCTATCATCTTCAGCTGGTTTACAAGTAACTGGTTCTACTAGTTTATTAGGCACACTTAGTGGTAGTAGCACAGTATATGCTCCAATTGTTTCTGGTAATGTAGGTTCTTTTGTTACCAGTTCTGTTGCTACAACAGCTAGCTTTAATAATATTCCTATAATTACCTCATCAATTCCAAATGGTTCTGGTGTTTATGATATGTACAGCATTGATCAAGCATTCCATGCCATTGATGCCGTAATAGCCGATTCTAGCAAAACACAAAATGCTTATAAACGTTTACGTTATCAAACAAGTGGCACATTTGATGTAAGTGGTATTCAATTAATTTCTCTTCCAACAACACAATTTGGTGGCGCAGCATTTAGTACATCGTCATTAGATTATATTACAATTGATGTAATGGTTAAATTAGAGAGTGGTGATAACTGGATGAATGATGTAGTGGCAATTGAAACATATGTTACTGGATCTCCCGGTTCAAAATATGTAGAAGTTGCTATTTACAGCGCTGATGTACCATATGCTTATCGTTTGATAGCATTAAATGAAGATCCAAGCAAATATGTGATATAATAATCACATATGATTCTTGGTTTAGACATATCAACTTCAATAACCGGCATTACTATCCTTGATGATACGGGTAATGTGTTGTTATTTGATATGGTTGATATGCGTTCTAAGAAATATAGTAGTTTTTTTCTTAAAGCCGACGCAGTAGAACGGCGGCTGGTACAATTAAAAAAAGACTATAATATAGATAAAATATTTATAGAGGAAAGTTTACAAGCATTTAGACCCGGATTAAGTAGTGCAAGTGTTATTTTGACTCTTGGACGTTTTAATGGTATAATAAGTTGGATATCTTATAAAATATTTGGCTTTGAACCACAATATATCGGCGCTTCGACTGCTAGGAAAGCTGTTGGCATAAAGGTAGAGCGGGGTCAAAATGCCAAAGAAATCGTTTTAAAGCGCGGGGTGGAGCTTGAAAAGGGCTTCCTAGTCGAGTATACTCCCCACGGCAATCCTGTTGCTGGCTGCTATGATAGAGCCGATGCATATGTTATAGCCCGTGCGGGGTATTTATCTTGTCAGACTCTAAAAAAATAGAGATTCTTAAGCAAATTCTTGGAGACTATTATTCTTCTGGGAATGAAAAGCTATTCTTTTGCCCAAAATGCTCGCATCATAAGAAAAAATTAAGTATAAACATTACTAAAGACGTATTTAAATGCTGGAAATGTGATTGGTCAGGTAAATCTATACGCCGCTTAATACAAAGGTATGGTAATTATGTCCAACAAAAGACATGGAATGAGCTTTCTGGTATTGTCGAAATTACAGAATATGAGAAGATATTCCTTGCAGAAAAAAACGTTGAAGAAAAAGTACAATCAATCTTATTACCAACAGAATTCCAGACGTTATGCAACAAGGATTCTAGCCTAACATCGTTACCAGCTCGTCGTTATCTGCGTGATCGCGGTATATCTAAACAAGATATACTTTATTGGAAAATCGGTTATGCAGTTTCTGGAGAATATTCTGGTCGTGTGATAATTCCATCTTTTAATTTAGATGGTAATATAGATTATTTTATTGCTAGAACTTATGAAAATGATTGGAAGAGATATTTAAATCCTCCAACACCAAAAGACATCATTTTTAATGAACTTTATATTGATTGGTCAAGCGATATAACAATAGTAGAAGGTGTATTTGATGCCATTAAAGCAAAAAATGCTATTCCTATTCTTGGATCTACTTTGAGAGAAGGATCTAGATTATTTCGTGAATTAATAAAAAATGATCCTGCAATATATATCGCCCTAGATCCCGATGCAGAGAAAAAAGCTGAAAAACTTATTAATACACTTTTAGCATATGATGCAGAAGTGTATAAAATTCCCATCCCAGCTGAAAAAGATGTTGGCGATATGAGTAATGAGGAATTTTTAGAGCGTAAGAAGGACGCTAAACTAATTAAAGATAGTGATTACTTTTTGATTAATAAAATCATGAGCATATAAAATGTCAGAAGGCAAAAAATATAATCCTAAAACGGTTATAGCATTATTAAAGTTAATGCTTTCTATGCGCAAAGATTTAACAAAAGAAGAAAAAGAATCTGTTGTTAGATTAGCAGAACAAATGATACTTAAAGGTAAAAATAAAGACTATGAAGATAAACAAATCTTTTCTATCAAAGATTATAAAAGAAGAAATTAAAAAAGTTTTGTATGATTCTCATAAACCTTGGGAAGTTGCTGTCGTGAGAAAAATGGTTGATATTTTTAATGATATTCATGACGGCAAGCAAAAATCAAGAGAAGAGTATATTGCCCATATACAACAGATAATTAACGACACCTCTAATAAAGAAACGCCAGAGCAAGCGTTTGATTATTTTAAAGAAGAAAACGCCGTAGATCCAGATATGTTTGAAGCTGTTGCAGGATATCTATATCCACGATTTTCCGATGATCAAATACCGGCATCTTATAAAGACATACATGCAAAGTATAAAGAAATGGCAAAAGGCTATGTCAAACATGATGCTGGACCCAGTTCTACGTTTTTAAGAAAGCCAAAGTCAATTGATCCACAAGATCAAGAAGACGTTAGAAAAAATAGAAAAACATTAATTCATGAAGAAGAGCAGCCTGATGCTAGAGAAGCAAAAGGAGAATTATATGTTAGAATGCCTCCGCAAAAGTTTTTACAATTAGCAGCTAGTGATGTGTCATGCGAAGAAAGAGTTTCAAAATTCTCTATCAAAAAATATGATGAAACCGGCTTAAGAGGCAATCCAGTTTTACGTATAGATGCGTTAAATAACAAAGTATTTTATCATGATGGTCGTGGTAGAGCTTGTTTAGCAATAAATAATAAATTATCAGAAATTAATGTAGCATTAGTCTTCTATAAAGAAGATCTAAAAACAAGAGCGATTAGAAGTTGGGATTATATAACTAAAATTGGTTATATTACTAATCAGGATGGGACAGAAAATATAGATTTATCTGGTATTCGTTTAATAAATGAACCACCTGATTGGCCTAGAAGATTAAGAATATATGCTGTAAAATATATTGATAAAAGCGACAAGCAAACGCCATCAGAAAAAATAGATTATAATATCAATAGTCTGATTATAGATATGTATTTAAATTATCCTAATATAAAACAACCAATAGAAGTTTATAGATTAATACCAAATAAAAGTGTAAAATCCGGCGAACCGCCTTATAAATTAGACAATGAAGGTCGTGTAGTATTAAAAAATAAAAATTTAGAAGATGAAAGTGTATGGGAAAAGGTTCCAAAAGATGAATGGGATAGTCTTCCTGCTCATCGTAAATAATTAGCTATTTAACTTGTACTAGTAGTGTTGTATCATCTGTTCTGATTGGAGAACAAATGAAAATATTGCATTTGGCTGACACACATATTAAAAATCTTAAGTATCATGATGAATATCGTCAAATTTTTAATGAAATTTATAAAATTGCTAGAGAACAAAAAGTAGAATTAATTATTCATTGTGGCGATATTGCTCACACTAAAACTCAAATCAGTCCAGAATTTGTTGAAATGGCTGGTGATTTTTTTAGCAATCTTGCCTCAATCGCTCCAACGCATATTATTCTTGGTAATCACGATGTAAACTTAAAGAATGAATCGCGTCAAGATTCTATCTCTCCAATTATTAAAGCTCTTAATTTACCAAATCTTTTTCTTCATAAATATTCCGGCGAAGTCTCAATTAATGATCATTTTAGCTTAAACGTATTGAGCATTATTGATGAGGACAAATGGGTTAAGCCAAGTAACGCCGAAAAAATTAATATTGGTTTATATCACGGTGCCATTTCTGGTATTACAACTGATACTGGTTATCAACTTGAAAGCGATGTTCATCTTGTTGATGTTTATGATGGACATGATTATGTTTTTCTTGGTGATATTCATAAAACAAATCAATCAGTGGATAAAGAGGGTAAGGTTCGCTATCCCGGTTCAACCGTTCAGCAAGGCTTCGCAGAGACAAACGATAAAGGATTTCTAATTTGGGACATACAATCAAAAAATGATTTTACATGTACACATTATGCTATCAAAAATCCAAAACCATATATTGATATTATTCTTGGAGATCAAGGTGAGGTTCCTAGCGTTGATATTGCTCCTAATGCTCGCATACGTATTATTGCCGACAAAAGTATATCATTGGATAAAATTAAAAAGGCAACAGATATTGTAAAAAATAGTTTTAATCCTGAAAGTGTAAGCTTTGTTAGCAAGGCTATTATTAGTAAAAACAATACCGCTTCTACAATACTTGATAATCAAGACAATTTACGCGATCTTGGAGTTCAAGAAAAGCTTATTCGTAATTATTTAAAAGAATATAAAGCAGAAGAAGATATATTACTGAAAGTATTAGAATTAAATAAAAAGTTTTCTTCTGCTATTGAAGATGGTGAAGAAACATATCGCAATATTAATTGGAAATTAAAATCTCTTGAATGGGATAATCTATTTAATTATGGAGAAGGTAATAAAATAGATTTTTCTAATCTAAATGGTATAGTAGGTATCTTTGGCAAAAACTATTCCGGCAAATCATCAGTTATTGATGGCTTGTTATATACTGTTTTTAATACTACTTCTAAAAACAACAGAAAGAATCTTAACGTTATTAATCAAAACGCTGAGAGTGCTTTTGGTAAGGCTACGATAGATATTGATGGTGAAGAATATATTATTGATCGTAAAAGCGAAAAATATATTAAAAAGACAAAAGGCGTAGAGGTAATTGAAGCAAAAACAGATGTTCAATTTACAACAGATAGTGAATCTTTGAACGGTTTGGCTCGTAATGATACAGATAAAAACATTCGTCGCTTCTTTGGCACTGTAGATGATTTTTTCTTAACATCTATGGCTAGCCAGTTTGGTTATTTATCTTTTATTACAGAAGGATCTACTAATCGTAAACAAATTCTTGCCAAGTTCTTGGATCTAGAGACATTTGAAAAGAAATTTAAAATGGCCAAAGAAGAAAGCTCAGAGTTAAAAACTCTCTTGAAAAAACTAGAGGGTGTTAATTATGAAAAAGACATTTCTCTAGCACAAGATGAAATTTCTAAGATTGAAATGGAAATTCAAAGTAAGAAAGTGTCGATTGATGATTTGAAAGAAAAAATTTCTATTGCCAATCAGGCTATTGCTGAATTGCAAGTAGCCATTAGCAGCATGCCTACTGAAGTAATAGATTATAAAATGACAGAAACATCTTTGCATAATTATCTAGGTAAGCAAAAAGAACTTCTAGACACCAATATTAAAGTTGAGATTGATACAGAAAAGAAAAATACATTATTAAATGAAATAAACAATCTTATTTCTAGTATCAACGAGGAAGAACTACGCAAAAAAGACGCTGAACTTGTTTCCTTGTCTAAGGAAGTAAACGCTTTAGAAAAAAAATATTCATTACTAAGCGGCGAGTTATCTACAAGAGATAACAAAATTAAACTTTTAAATGAGATTCCTTGCGGGGATTCTTTCCCAAGCTGTAAGTTTATCAAGGATGCTTTTGCAGCTAAGGAGGGCTATAAGGGCATTTTTGAAGAAACTATTGAACTTGGTAACTCTCTTAATGAAAAAAGGTCATCTGCTATATCTCTTGATGAAGAAAATAGAGAGCAAAACGATAGATTTAAGTCATTAGTGCAAAAATCCTTGATTCTTAAAGAATTTATTGCAAAGAATGAGCTTACGATTGAAAAGAATCGTGGCTCCCTACATATTATCGAAGGAAACATACAGTCTTTACAAAAAAAACTAGAAGAATACGAAAAAAATAAACAAAAGATCGAAAGTTTCCAAGAGCTTTTATCAAAAAAAGACAATAAAAACAATATTTTGTTATCTTTAAATAAAAATTTGTCTGTTATTGAGAAAGAATTGTTAGAACTATATAAAAATCATGGTTCTATTACTCAAAAATATGAAATATTTGTCAAGCAAAAGGAAGAGTTAGAACAAATTCGTAAAGACTATGCAGCATACGAATTATATTTATCTTGTATGCATCCCAACGGTCTTTCATATGAGATTATTAAAAGTAAACTACCAGACATTAATCAAGAAATATCTAAAATATTGTCTAATGTTGTAGATTTCTCTATTTATCTTGAGAATGACGACGATAAATTGGATATTATGATTAAACATCCGAAATATGATGCTAGGCCATTAGAAATGGGTAGCGGTGCGGAGAAAACTCTTGCGTCTACAGCTATTAGATTAGCTCTTATCAGCGTAACAACACTCCCCCGGCCCGATTTTTTTGTGATGGATGAACCGGGAACGGCTCTTGATGCTGAAAATCTTGATGGATTTATAAAAATATTAGAGCTAATTAAAGGATATTTTAAAACTGTTATACTTATCTCACATCTAGATAGTTTAAAAGATTGTGTTGATACGCAAATAGTTATTGAACAAAAAGATGGATACGCATTTATTAACCAATAGGAGTTGTTATGTCTAATATGGGCTTATCAGAAGAAGTTAAAGAAGAAATAAAAGATTTAGATAAACGCATGGAAGCAGAAAGAAATAAATTAGACGGATCACGTTTAGGATTAGTAGATTTAGTCACAGAAAAATTTGTATCTCGTAAATTATTAGTATGGTGTTTTGCTACTTGGCTTTTATGGACAGCAAAAATCACACCAGATGAATGGACAGCTATTACTTTAGGATATGTAGGAATCGAAGGTATGGCGGATTTAGCTGTTAAATGGAAAAACGCAGGTAAAAAGGAATAATTATGACTAAATTAACACAATATTGGAATAAGTTTCGTATTTGGATTGGACTTTTTGTTGCAGGAGCTGCTTTAAGTTTTCTTGTACTTAGAAAATATGTTGGTGATGGTTTGGAACAACAAAGAGAGCAATATAAAAAAGAAGAAGATGCCAAAAAAGCTGCATCAGACAAATTGCAACAAGAAACAGCTAAATTAGAAGAAAAGAAACAAGAAGAAATAAAAGTTGTTGATGAAGATAAAAAACAAAAACTTAAAGAAGCCGTGGAAAGAGCAAAAGAAGAAAAAAGACGTTTAGAAGAAGAAGCAAAACGAGATCCACAGGGTTTTAAAATAGAATTAAAAAAAGAGTTAGGGGTAAAAGAAAAAAAGAAGAAAGGCAAACGTAAATAATGGGCTTTCTAAAATCTTTTATTAGTATTATTACGCTGCTAGCGTTCCTAGCGGCGCGGATACCTATTGCCTATGCGACACCAGTTGCTTTGGATGCTGGAGTGGAAGCTACTGAGGAAGACGAATATGAAGATGGGGAATATGTTGTTTTAAAAGTAGGCGAAGAAGCTCCTTATGATGGTTTTTTATTTGATTCTGAAGGTTTAGCTAAAGTAATTGCTAATAAAAACTTTCAATTAGATAAGTTAAGAATAGAAAAAGATAGTGAAATTACTAAATTAAATATAGAATTAAAATATCTTAAAGAACAACATAAACTAGAACTTAAAATAAATGAAGAATTAAAAGATAATATAATTTCTATTAAAGATAAAAGAATAGTTCAGTTAGAAGATAGTAAAAGGTGGGATGATGTTAAACTTTTTACTTCTATGTTACTCGGCATGGCTTTATCAGTAACAATATTTTATGCAGCAGTAAAAATCACCAATGTCAACAGTCAATAAAAAAGATCCAAATTATATTGCTGCTTTAGAGAAGGCAATAAAAGAAAAGTATGGAGAATTAGCAACTATGAATCCAAAATATTTTTGGAATCAAGAAAAAGAACGTGAATATTTAGCTGATACAAAAGAAATAGTAAAAAATCTGCTAAATAATGAAGAAACCAGAGAAAAAGTAGACTTAGGCGGTATTTTAATACCTAAGAAACTAATTAATAAAAATACACAGAATATATGTTCTGTTTGTTCTGAATATAGCTTCAGCAAAGATGACGATGTATATTTTAATAAATTTAATACATGTCAAAAATGCTATGTCCAGCACATAGAGGGAAGAGAAGAAAGATGGACTAAAGGTTGGCGTCCTAATGGAGAAAAATAAATGGCTAGTATTTTAGATGTAGTAAATGGAATTTCACAAGCTATCTCAGCAAAACATCACGGTGGATCAGAAGTAGGTTTAAAGCGTGAAACAGAAGATTTACTACAAGGATGCTCAATCTATGACCCTAGAATGATGGATGGTTTTGGAGTTCAATATCAAGGCAATATGTTGATTCTAAAATATCATAGCGAAATGCCATTAACAGCTGTACATGATAAAAATTTTGAAACTGATATTCGTAGAACAGTAAAAGATGTAGCAGACTTTATTAAAAAAGAATATAAAAAAGTAACTAAAAAAAGCCTAGAACTTACTGAATTTGGCGATATACAAGTTATGGTACAAAGCGCTAATCGTAGAACAGCTTATGTTAACGCTGTGCAAACATATCAATTAGGTGGTATTGAAGGCTTTGATAAAGAAACTACTAAGCAAGAACAAAACTATTCTGATATAGCAAAACGTTGGTTAATGAACTGCCGTCAACCAAAAACATATTTAAAATAGGTAATAAGGTAATGGCATGGCGTATAAATTATCCAAAGAGGAAATTAGAGCCGAAATATTAAAATGTGGCAAAGACCCTGCACATTTTTTGGATAACTATGCCAGAATCGTACATCAAGAACGTGGCTTAATACCTTTTAAGACTTTTAAATTTCAGAAACAATTATTAAAAGATTTTCATGATCATCGTTTTAATGTGATATTAAAATCACGTCAGATGGGCATTTCAACAATTGTTTCTGGTTATATTGCTTGGATGATGTTGTTTTACAAAGAAAAAAACATTCTTGTAATGGCAACAAAATTAAATACAGCAATAGAAATAGTAGAAAAAGTAAAAGATATCTTTAATTCTATACCTCCTTGGTTGCAAATAGCAGAAATAAGTGTTAACAACAAAACAAAATTAGAATTAGATAACGGTTCAAAAATACAAGGTGTTCCTACATCTAAAGATGCTGGTCGTGGTCAAACGCTTTCTTTATTGGTCCTTGACGAAGCAGCGCACGTGGAAGAAATGGATGATTTATGGACCGGCTTATTACCAACAATTTCAACAGGCGGTCGCTGTATAGCTCTATCTACTCCTAACGGTGTTGGTAATTGGTTTCACAAGTCCTACGCTGATTCAGAAGTAGGTGCAAATAACTTTAAACCAACTAAATTACCTTGGTATGTACATCCAGAATATACACAAGAATGGTTTGATAATATGACGCGAAATATGAGTAAGCGTCAAATAGCACAAGAATTTGAATGTAATTTTAATGCATCTGGCGAAACTGTTATGAATCCAGATGATATTAACAGAATTAAGAAAAATATTGTTGAACCTAAATATCGCACTTGGATAGATCGTAACTACCATATATGGAAAGAATTTGAAAATGGCGGTTCTTATTTACTATCTGCCGACGTAGCCCGTGGTGATGGAAAAGACTTTTCTGTATTTCACGTATTAGATATTAAAAACATGGAACAAGTAGCAGAATATCAAGGAAAAATAGATCTTGATAGTTTTGCTCGTTTGCTTTTTGATGTTGGAAAAGAATATGGCAATTGTATGTTGGTAGTAGAAAACAACAACGTTGGTTATGCAGTATTAACTAAACTAGTAGAAATGGGATATCCAAATATATTCTATTCTGCCAAATCAACACATGAATTCGTTGATAGTTCTTCAGCGCAATATAATTCAAACTCTGTTCCCGGTTTTACAACATCAATGAAAAATCGTCCATTGGTTGTTGCTAAGTTAGAAGAATTTATACGCAATAAAAGTATAAAAATTAATTCATTAAGATTTGCAAATGAATTAGATACATTTGTCTGGATTCATGGTCGTCCAGAGGCACAGAAAAATTATAATGATGATTTGGTAATGTCATTAGCAATAGGATGCTGGGTTAGAGATACGGCGATAATTAACAACGAGCGTAATTTAGAGTATTCTAAGGCGTTTTTAGGTGCAATAGGAAAAATAGGTAATTATTTAGATACTACTCCAAAAGGTTTTGCACAAGAAGAAAGAAAAATGAAACAACAACAAGTGCAACAAATGTATAAAGATTATAGCTGGATAATAAAAGGATAAATCATGGCTCCCGATAACAAAACAAAAGAAAATAATCCAAAAAATAGACAATCACCACTATATGTTGGTTTAACTAGATTATTTTCTGGTCCATTAAGCAATTTTCGCGCTCAATCACAAATACGTTATAAGCGCCGCGATTTAGACCGTTATAAATTTACTAGCACCAGCGGACAAAGTTTTAAAAAGAAAAGTTACAATCCTTTTGAAGCAATACAAAGTAATATCATGGCTAACCAAAGCCGTGCTGAACGTTATAGCGATTTTGATCAAATGGAATTCATGCCAGAAATAGCTTCTTCGATGGATATCTATGCCGATGAAATGACAACCAGTAACCAATTTAGAAATTTGTTATTTATTGATTGTAAAAATGATGAAATTAAAGGCATACTTCATAATTTATATTTTAATGTTCTAAACGTAGAAACTAATTTATTTTCTTGGTGTAGAACAATGTGCAAGTTTGGTGATTTCTTTTTATACTTAGATGTTGATGAAAAATTGGGCGTTAAAACTGTTCTTGGTTTACCATCGCCCGAAATAGAAAGAATTGAAGGAGAAGATGAAACTAATCCAAATTATGTACAATTTCAATGGAACAGCGCTGGTTTAACATTTGAAAATTGGCAAATAGCACATTTTCGTATCTTAGGGCAAGATAAATATTCTCCATATGGTACTTCCATTTTAGAGCCTGCACGCCGTATTTGGCGTCAGCTACAGTTAATGGAAGATGCCATGATGGCTTATCGCATTGTTCGCGCTCCAGAACGCCGTGTGTTTTATATCGATGTTGGTAACGTTGCCCCGCAAGAGGTTGAACAATTCGTACAAAAAGTTATTACTGGTTTAAAACGTAACATGATTGTTGATCCAACAACTGGTCGTGTAGATTTGCGTTATAATCCCATGAGTATTGATGAAGATTTTTATATTCCAGTACGTGGTCAACAAAGTGGTACTAAAATTGAAAACCTACAAGGTGGCACATTTACAGGTGACATAGATGACGTACAATATTTGCGTGATAAACTATTTTCTGCTCTTAAATTACCACAAGCTTATTTAACAAATGGTAAAGATAAAGCAGCAGAAGATAAAAGCACATTAGCACAAAAAGATATACGTTTTGCAAGAACCGTACAACGTCTACAACGTGTAGTTATAGAAGAATTACGCAAGATTGGTATGATTCATTTGTATACTCTTGGTTATCGGAATGAAGATTTATTAAAGTTTAGTTTAAAACTAAATAATCCTTCTAAAATATCTGAGTTACAAGAGCTAGAACATTTTAAGGCCCAATTAGAAGTGGCCGGTACGGCAAAAGAAGTTGGATTTAGCAAACGTTGGGTGTTTGAAAATGTCTTTAAGATGAGCGATAGAGACTTTTTACGTATTCAAAGAGACATATTCTATGATAAACAATTTGAAAAGTCTATTGAAGCTGGAGAAACTAGTGCAGATACTGCATCAGGTGGTGGTAGCGCATTAGGCGGGTTGGGAGGAAACGAACCTACACCACCTCCAGAGGGCGGCGAAACGCCGGGAACTGAAACACCATCAGCAGGCGGTGAAGCGGCAGGCAGTGAAGCAACAAAACCAGAAGAAACTAGTCTATTAGCAGCTCCAGCTAGAAGAAGCAATGCCGCAGTTCCTCGCCAATATAGAAAAGATGGCTATTATAAGACTCCCGGCTCTAATAATACATATCGTAAAGAAGAAGTGTCGGATAATCGTCCCGGTGGCGCTAGAAGTCGTGGAATCAATGCTACACATACGCCTTGGGCAGTCAATGGTGCATCTAAAAATAGCACACTTCCCGGTAAATCAGCATTAAATACTCTCAGTAGAAATATAATGAGTGAAAACGAGGATGTTGACTTTGATAATGAAGAAAAAATGCTTTTAGAAGTAGAAAATAAGCTTCAAACGCTTTCAAAAACACTACTTAAAGAAGATAAAGACGCGGAGAAAAAATAAATGAAGCATAATAAGAAAAGAAATACCGCTTTTCTTTACGAAGTATTACTACGTGAAGGCACAAAAGCTACTTTAGAAAAAGATTTTAATCGTCTTAAAACCGTAAAAACATTTATTGTCAAAGCGTTTCATCCTGAAACAGAACTTGGCAAAGAATTAAGTTTGTATAAAGCCTTGCTGCAAGGCAAAATAGAAAAAGATATAGCAGAAAAATATTTACAAGAAGTAAAAGATAGACACAACAAAATTGATAAGCGTGAACTCTTCAATGAGCAAACTTATTTAATTAATCGTATCAATAAGGCTCTTGGAGCAGATCTATATAATGTTTTTGTTCCAAGTTATAAAAATTTAGCTACGATAGCACAAATATTTAACGATACAACACCAATAAAAGAAAAAATATTACTAGAAAAAGCATTTCTAGAAGGTGCTTGTGTATTGAACGAAAATAAAGAGTTAAAACCAATAGATAATTTAGTATTTAAAACATTTACTAAAAAGTTTAATGAAAAGTATTCTTCTTTATTAAACGAACAAAAAGATTTATTAACAAAATATGTTAGTTCTTTTGCCGATGACGGAACTGAACTAAAAGTTTATTTAAATGAAGAAATAGAAAGATTAAAAACAAAAATCAATACTTCTTTGGAAATAGAAGAGATAAAAAGCGATTCAAGAATGCTAGAAAAAACAAACAAACTTTTAAATGTTTTAAGTGAATTTAAAAATAATAAACAAATATCTTCTGAAATGTTAGAAAGCGTATTAAAAATACAACAATTTGTTTATGAGGTGGAAAACTAAAAATGATTAAAGTTGTTATATCAAAAAGTGATGGCATTAAAAAAGAAATAATGATTAGCAAAACACTTGCTGGTCATTACATGCTTAAAGAGCATCCTGAAATAGATATTATTGTTGTTCCCGACAAGCAAAAAGTTTTAGTATTCCCTAAAGATGATCAAACCGATCAAATATATAATCTTCAAGAACGCTTATTTAAATATATGGTTGGCAAAGGAGTTATTTTACCAGAAAGTGTTGTAGCTGGGAATGTATATGGCTCTTTACAAGGGGGTTATATACAAACCCCCCCAGATGGTCAAGACCCTGTGCAAGTAGTTATATATAATCTTGCTTCTTTTATAGATGATGAAATGCCTAAATATAATCGTGAAAAGTCATACGAAGATGCTCTTGAGAAAGAACTACTCACTCCCTCTGTTGAAGTTTCTACAGAACTTGGCGAAATTCCTCAAGAACCATTTAAGGGATCGATTCCCAAATATGGTTTTCCCACCAGAGGCATTTACAGATATAACTATTAGAAATTTGTTTTATGAAAATAACAAAACAACATCTTCAACAAATTATTAAAGAAGAAATATTAAAACAAAGTTTAATTGATAAAATTAAAAATTTATTTAAAAGAAAATATAGTAATTATTTAGAAAAATATTATGATGCTGTAAAAGCTGGTGTGTCAAAAGATCAAGCCGCCGAGCAATTTATAGATCCGGTTGTAGATATAATAGCACAAGAAATACAAAATAATACATTAGGTAGGTCTATTGGTTGGAGAGAAGAAGATTTGGCAGCTACAGGTGGTAGAGAAGTGTTAAAACCCGGTGGTTTTGGTGGCGCAGAAATATCAGAAAGTGAATAATAATGGAATTACTAACTTTTATTCTTGCCTGTTACGGTATGACAATGATTGTCGTATATGGAAAAATATTTGAGCCTGTTCGACCAAATCATTATTTTTTCCGCTGCACATTATGCATGGGTTTCTGGATAGGACTGTTTAATTGTTTTATGATCCAGTTACCATTCAATGCTTTTACTGCCGGATGCATAAGTGCAGGAACATGTTATTTGCTAAGTCGCCTAGTAGACGATGACGGTATAGTAATTAAAATGAAAAAAGATAAATAAATAACTATTTATAATTGATTGGAGGTGTTGCCAATGAAAAAACAAATTACTTATGTAAGACGCTACATGCTACAACCTGTGAGGCGTTGCTGTAACGGTAGTTGAATTTAGCCCCAGATAAAAACTGGGGTTTTAGCCTTAAAAATAAATTATGTCAAAAGAATTACTTAGAGAATTTTACGAATTATGCGATGGTGGACTTTGCCAAGATCTTCTTACAGAAGCGGAGAAGAAGAGCGTTAAAGAAGGTGTAGTTATACTTTCTGGCATCATGCAAAGATGTGATTCTGAAAATGGTAATGGACGTATATATGGTCGTGAAATTCTTGAACGCGAAGTCGAAAACTATAAAAAAATGGTTAACGACAAAAGAGCATTAGGAGAACTAGACCATCCAGAAGATTCCGTTGTTAACTTACGTAATGTTTCGCATATCGTAACAGATATTTGGTGGAATGGCGATGCTGTGATGGGCAAAGTTCGCGTATTAGACACACCATCAGGTAGAATACTTAAATCTTTAGTAGAAAGCGGCGTTAAGTTAGGTATATCAAGTCGTGGCTTGGGAAGCACAAAAAAACTTAATGGTAAAACAATAGTTGATGATGATTTCCAACTTATTTGTTTTGATTTCGTGCAAGAACCAAGTACCACAAATGCATTTATGATGAGTGAAGGCAAAAAACGCACTCTTGATCCAAGTAAAATATGGACCAAGGCAGATCGCTTAAATAGACTTCTAAATGAGATTGTAAAAGGATAAATAAAATGGCAGAATTTCAATATAAAGCTGGATTACACAATGTAGGCAGTTATCAAGTCAGTGGTATACCATATGTAACAGGTTCTTTAACCGCCCCAACCAGCTCTGGTACGCCAATTGTTATAGAATTTCCAAGCGTTACAAAGTTCGTAACTGTAACAAACAGCGCCGCAATAGGTGGAACACAATTAAGAGTTGGTTATAGTGAAAACGGCGTTAAAGGAACAAATTTTTGCCTAGTTAATCCGCAAGCTAGCGTAACATACGAAGTTAAAACAGACAAGATATATTTGCTTTCTAATGGTGCAGCTATAACTAATTTAGTTAGCATTTGTGCTGGTTTAACTGGTATAGAGACAAATTACAGTTTAGCAGCAACATATTCTGGTAGTAATGGCATAGGATAAAATTAGATGTCCACTTTTACTGATTGTTCTGATAATTTAACATGTGCAACACTTTCTGGGAGCAATGGCGTTGCTGTTGGTGTAATTGCTGGAAGCCCAAATAAAATTGTTGTTTCCGGAACAGGTAATTATACAGGGAATTTTGAAATAACTGGCAATTTAAGAAGTACCGGCACGATTGTTGGGCCAGCTATGCTATTGTCCAATTCTTCTGGCTATGCAAATATAGAAGTTGGTGGTCCAAGCGGCGGTCATATAGATTTAAGAAAACCATTCAGTGAACCAGATTTTGATATTAGATTTATAACCGATAATACGATAGAAGGTGGGGGTTATTTACAGGCATCGGGTGGTGCCGTGTTAGCTTTATCTGGTAATAATGTTGGTATCGGTACTAAAAGTCCCGGCAGCAAATTGGATGTTCAGGGCTATACATCATATCGCGGTAATGAATATACAATAGCAAGTTTTGCTGCTAATAGTTCTTTAGCCCCATTAAATATAGTTCAAAGCGTTAATGGAACTAACCCT
>Ga0194124_10000334_pt1 | contig 72870 bp, 62 predicted proteins | sample TA2KigCas0mmetaG_FD_148605 | JGI IMG/M metagenome (GOLD analysis project Ga0194124, IMG submission 148605) | Freshwater microbial communities from Lake Tanganyika, Tanzania - TA2015031 Kigoma Deep Cast 0m | ecosystem: Environmental > Aquatic > Freshwater > Lake | place: Tanzania: Lake...
AACATGGTTTACCGATTGGAATATCGGCAGCGCCTACTATCAGAGATGAATTTGGACTTGCTCTCTCGTCACGGAATGTTTTTCTAGATATCGATCAAAGGAAAAGTGCGCAAGTACTTTTTCGAACGCTTAAAAAGTCTAGCATTGATGAAATGAAGCAAGAGATTAAAAATGAACCTAATTTTAAGTTAGATTATTTGGAGATTATTGATGAAGAGTCCCTTTCAAAAGCAGATAAAAGCACTCAATATAAGCGTGGAATTATTGCTGGCTGGATAAATGAAGTTAGATTAATCGATAATATGCGGGTGAGTTTCACATCATGAGATTATTAACAGGTAAGCCTGGCTGGAGCACCAGCGCAGATGTTGTAGTAATTGGATCTGGTGTGGCTGGCTTAACTACTGCTCTTAATCTTCGATCTCACAACTTATCAGTTTTACTTGTAACTAAAGCCACAATAGATGAAGGTTCAACTAAGTGGGCACAGGGCGGAATTGCTGCCGCATTAGGACCAGGGGATACACCAGACCAACACAAAAAAGACACATTAATTGCTGGTGCTGGTTTGTGTGATACCAAAGCTGTTGATGTCTTAGTTTCAGAAGGCCCAGAGGCAGTAAGAAAATTAATTGCACAAGGTGCTGTGTTTGATAAATCTGCAACTGGTGAGATTGCACTAACTCGTGAGGGTGGACATTTAAGGGATCGAATTCTTCATGCTGGTGGTGATGCAACTGGAGCGGAGGTATCTAGAGCACTACTAGCTGCGGTAAAAGATGATAAAGGTATTGAGATTATTGAACATGCCCTTGCGATTGATGCACTAAAAAGTAAATCTGGTCGAGTTTGCGGCGTAGTTCTGCATGTAATTGGCGCAGGAAGTAGAGATGGTGTTGGAATGGCTTTAGCTAAAGCTGTAGTAATCGCAACTGGTGGATTAGGGCAAGTTTATTCACAAACTACAAACCCTTCAGTTTCAACTGGTGATGGTGTTGCTTTGGCCCTACGTGCAGGAGCTAAGGTTGCAGATGTTGAGTTCATACAATTCCACCCAACTGTTTTATGGCGAGATTTGGCGAATAGGGGTCAGCAGCCATTGATTAGCGAAGCAGTTCGTGGTGAAGGGGCTATTTTATTAAATCATAAGAATGAGCAATTTATGATTGGTAAGCATCCACAAGCAGATCTTGCTCCCAGAGACATTGTTTCTAAAGAAATTTTCAATCAAATGCAAGAAAGTGGTCAGCCATTTGTATGGTTAGATGCAACTAAAGTAAAAGAATTTAAGAATAGATTTCCAACAATTCATGCTTCATGTTTAGCAAATGGGATTGATCCAACAATAGAAAAAATACCTGTTGCGCCCGCATCTCATTACGCATCAGGAGGCGTCAGGGTTGATTTAGATGGGCAATCTTCGGTGGCTGGACTATATGTATGTGGAGAGTCAGCGTGTACAGGTGCACATGGTGCAAATCGGCTTGCCTCGAATTCATTGCTAGAAGGATTAGTTTTTGGTGCCAGAATTGCTGCTGCTTTAGCTAAGAATTTACCAAATCAAGAAGAGCCAATTGAAGATAGCAAAACTAATCTACTTGACCCTAAAATAGTTCTACCGCTACAAATTTCAATGAGTGAAGGTGCCGGTGTATTGCGAACCGAAGCTTCCTTACGTAAAACAAGACAAACTTTAAGTGAGTTATCAAGACTGACAAGTGAACAACCTGAAATACAATCTTGGGAAGCTTCAAACCTTCACCTACTTGCCACAGCAATAGTGAATTCTGCGCTTACCAGAAAAGAGTCTCGCGGTTCACATTGGCGAAGTGATTACCCCAATATTTCAGATGAATGGTTATGTCGAATTACCGGTGAACTTGATTCAAATGGGACATGGAAGACCGAGTTGGAGCCAGTTAAATGAATCAATTAAGAGATAATCTAAAATTGATTGGGTTGTCACCAAATCATATTTTCCAACAAGTTAAAGATGCAATTGCTGAAGATTTAACTGGAGGTGAGGATGTAACCTCAGTTGCGACTATTCCAGATTCACAAGTATCTACAGCTGACTTCATATCCAAATCCGATGGAGTCGTCAGTGGCTTACATGTTGCAGCAGCTGTCCTAGAGTATTGTGGCGTTAATAATTATGAAGTTCTAGTCGATGAAGGAATGCAGGTTAAATCTGGGAAGGTATTGATTACAGCTAAAGGCAATACAAAAAAATTACTACTAGCCGAGAGAACCGCCCTTAACTTTCTATCACATTTAAGCGGTATTTCAACTTTAACAAATAGATGGGTAACTCAAATAGCCGGGACTAAATGCAAAATTAGAGATACTAGAAAAACCACTCCTGGACTTAGGCAGCTAGAAAAGTTTGCCGTAAAAATGGGTGGTGGAGAGAATCATCGTCTTTCACTATCCCATTCAGTATTGCTCAAGGATAACCACATTATTGCCGCTGGAAGTATTACAAAAGCATTCAATTTAATTAAGGAAAAATATCCAACTAAAGAGTTAGAGATCGAAGTAGATAACTTAGATCAATTGTCTGAAGTTATTTTACTTCAGCCAAATTTGGTCTTACTAGACAACATGAGTGTAGATGAGTGCCAAAAAGCAGTTGAAATAGTAAAAGGTAAATTTCAGTTAGAGGCTTCAGGAGGTCTAACTTTAGAAAATGCTAAAGCATATGCACAGACCGGGGTTGATTTCTTAGCTGTTGGTGCATTAACTCATTCAGCTCCAGCTTTTGATATCGGACTAGATTTTAGAAAGGGAAAATAATGCTACTTGCAATAGATGTAGGAAATACCAACACTGTACTTGGAGTTTTCAATGGCGATGTTTTAGAGCACTCATGGCGAGTTAAAACAGACCCAAGGGATACAGCAGATGAGTTATGGCTGCAATACAGTTCATTGGTAGAAGGTTTTGATATTACAGGTATTGCAATTTGTTCAACAGTTCCTGCGGTATTACGTGAGGTAAGAAAACTAGTAAATGATCATTACTCTGATTTAAAAAGTGTGATTATTGAACCTGGCATAAAGACTGGCGTACCTTTATTAGTTGATAATCCAAAAGAGATTGGTGCAGATCGAATAGTTAATACTTTAGCTGCATCTACTTTATACGGGAAAGATGGGCCAGCTATTGTGGTTGATTTTGGCACCTCAACAAATTTAGATGTTGTCTCTCCTAAGGGTGAATTTTTAGGAGGAGCTTTGGCACCCGGAATAGAGATCTCTGTTGAGGCACTTGCCGCTAGGGCAGCTCAGTTAAGAAAAGTAGAACTAATTAAGCCAAAATCAGTAATTGGTAAAAATACTGTAGAAGCGCTGCAATCTGGAACTATTTTTGGCTTTGCTGGTCAAGTAGATGGCTTAGTAAATCGAATAATTGATGAACTAGAAGATTTGTATCCAAATTCAGGTGTTGTATCAGTGATTGCAACTGGTGGACTTGCGCCACTAGTACTGGGTATTAGCGAAAGTATTGAATTTCATGAGCCAGATCTAACACTCATTGGATTGCGCTTAGTGTATGAGCGTAATTAATTCATAACAGCAGCCAGCAGCGATAGGATTTAACACATTATGGCTGATGAGGATGATCTACCAGAGCAATTGAGAATTCGGCGAGAAAAGCGTGCCGCAATTCTAAAGCGGGGTGCTGAGCCATATCCAATTGCTGTGCCTAGAACTTCATCACTTTCAGAAATAAGAGCAAAGCATAAAGATTTACCAATTGATGTTTCAACAGGAATTATTGAATCGGTAACAGGCCGAGTGATTTTTAAGCGAGATACCGGAAAATTATGCTTTGCAAATTTGCGGGAAGGCGATGGCACAGAACTACAAGCCATGTTTTCTCTAGATAAAATCGGAGAAGACCAATTAGAAATATGGAAAACAGAGATTGATCTAGGGGACATAGTTTCCGTAACTGGCGAGGTAATTACTTCAAAAAGGGGCGAATTATCAATTCTGGCAAACTCATTCTTATTAGCTGCTAAATCACTGAGACCACTTCCGGTAGAGCACAAGCCACTCTCTGAAGAAAGTCGCGTTCGTATGAGATATGTAGATTTAATTGTTCGCCCTGAAGCTCGAAGTAATGCTCGTATTAGACCTGCAGTTATGCGCTCACTTCGAAATACTTTTAACACCAGGAATTTTTTAGAGGTTGAAACACCAATGTTGCAAGTAATGCACGGGGGTGCAGCCGCTAGACCATTTAAAACTTTTAGTAATGCCTATGAGATGGATCTATTTCTAAGAATTGCCCCAGAGTTATATTTAAAAAGATGTGTAGTCGGCGGTCTGGAAAAAGTTTATGAGATAAATAGAAATTTTCGTAATGAAGGGGCTGACTCATCTCATTCACCTGAGTTTGCAATGATTGAAACTTACGAGGCATTTGGTGACTGGAATAGCATGGCTGATTTAACTCAAACATTGGTACAGCAAGCGGCCAAGGATGTTTTTGGTTCACATACCGTAAAACATTTTGATGGTCGAGAGATTGATCTAGGTGGAAAGTGGAATGAAATTTCATTATTTGATGCTATTTCTGAAGGTGTTGGCCAAGAGGTAACAGCACTTACTAGTCACGAGGAGCTAAAGAAAATTGCTACAAAACTCGGTATAAAAATTGATCCAAAGTGGGTCACTGGAAAGTTAGCCGAAGAGATTTTTGAGCATGTAGCTAAAGATAAATTAATTAAGCCAACTTTTGTTAAGGGATTTCCAATTGATACCTCACCATTAGTCAGAGCCCATCGTGAGAAAGCAGGAGTCGCTGAAAAGTGGGATTTATATGTTGAAGGCTTTGAGTTAGCAACTGGTTACTCAGAGTTAGTTGATCCAGTAATTCAGCGTGAGCGGTTAGTTGAACAATCTAAACTAGGAGCTAGTGGTGATTTAGAAGCTATGGGAGTTGATGAAGATTTTCTAAAAGCTATGGAGTATGGCATGCCACCTATGGGTGGAATGGGAATGGGTGTCGATAGATTGTTAATGGCATTAACTGGTCTAGGTATCAGGGAAACTATCTTGTTTCCATTAGTTAAACCAACAAGTGGTGATGAGTAGTGTCTACTTTAATAAGACCGGCAAAAACTTCAGATATTAAGAAGATTAGAGAGATTGTCTCTCACTATATTGGCGAACGTAGGTTGCTAGCAAAAGAAACAGTTACTCTCTATGAAACTGTTCAAGAATTTTCAGTTGCAGAGCTAAATGGTGAAGTAGTTGGTTGCGGCGCACTACATGTTTTATGGGAAGATCTGGCTGAGGTTAGAACAGTTGCAGTTAAACAGGATTTTCATGGCCAAGGCATTGGTCATCAATTACTAGAGAACATAATTGAAAGAGCAAAAGTAGTTGGCGTTAAGCGAGTATTTTGCTTAACTTTTGAAACAAAATTTTTTGGTTCACATGGTTTTAATGAAATCAAAGGCACACCGGTTGAGCCAGATGTTTATGCACAGCTATTGCGTTCTTATGATGATGGAATTGCAGAGTTTTTGGAGCTAGAAAGTGTTAAACCCAACACTCTTGGGAATACCCGAATGCTTAAAATTCTCTAAATTTTGGGCATAAACAGGTTGGATGTATTGTTATACAGCGGTAAGTAGCCCAATATAGGTAGGTTATTCACAGCCAAATCTATGTGCGTAAGGTCCTACCTAGCCATTAGGCTATTTCATACAAAGAAAGGTGCTATCGATGTTTGAGCGGTTTACCGATCGTGCTCGTCGCGTTGTTGTTTTAGCGCAAGAAGAAGCACGCATGCTCAATCACAATTATATTGGCACCGAACATATTCTTTTGGGTTTAATCCATGAGGGTGAAGGCGTTGCGGCTAAAGGGCTTGAGTCTTTAGGAATTTCATTAGAGGCAGTTCGTTCCCAAGTTGAAGAAATAATTGGCCAAGGGCAACAGGCACCATCGGGGCATATTCCTTTCACACCTAGAGCTAAAAAAGTTTTAGAGCTTTCACTGCGCGAAGCGCTGCAATTAGGACACAACTACATTGGCACCGAACATATTCTTTTAGGATTAATTAGAGAAGGTGAAGGTGTTGCAGCACAAGTTCTAGTGAAGCTTGGCGCCGACTTATCTCGCGTTCGTCAACAAGTAATTCAATTGCTATCTGGTTACCAAGGTAAGGAAGCAGTTGCTGCTGGTGGTCCAGCTGAAGGGCAGCCTTCAACATCTTTAGTTTTGGATCAGTTTGGTAGAAACCTGACACAAGCAGCTCGTGAAGGAAAATTAGATCCAGTTATTGGGCGTGAAAAAGAAATTGAACGAGTAATGCAAATTTTGTCTCGCAGAACAAAGAACAATCCAGTTTTAATTGGCGAACCTGGTGTTGGTAAAACTGCGGTTGTTGAAGGCTTAGCACAAGCAATTGTTAAGGGAGACATTCCTGAAACTCTAAAAGATAAACAACTTTATTCACTTGATCTAGGAGCTTTAGTTGCCGGCTCTCGTTATCGCGGAGATTTTGAAGAGAGATTAAAAAAAGTATTGAAAGAGATTAGAACTCGTGGCGATATCATTTTGTTTATTGATGAAATTCATACCTTAGTCGGAGCTGGCGCAGCTGAAGGTGCGATTGATGCAGCTTCTATTTTGAAGCCAATGTTGGCTCGAGGTGAGTTACAGACTATTGGCGCCACTACACTTGATGAGTATCGTAAACACTTAGAAAAAGACGCAGCACTTGAGCGACGTTTTCAACCTATTCAAGTTGCTGAACCAACAGTTGCGCACACAATTGAAATTCTTAAAGGCCTTCGTGATCGATATGAAAGCCACCATAAAGTTTCAATTTCAGATGGTGCTTTAGTATCTGCGGCGACTTTGGCTGATCGTTATGTTTCAGATCGTCATCTGCCAGATAAAGCAATTGATTTAATTGATGAGGCTGGCTCACGTCTTCGAATCCGAAGAATGACAGTTCCACCTGAAATTCGTGAGTTCGATGAAAAAATTGCCGCAGCCCGTAAGGAAAAAGAGTCTGCAATTGATAGCCAAGATTTTGAGAAGGCAGCTTCTTTACGTGATAAAGAGAAGAACTTAATTACCGAAAAAGCTGAGCGCGAGAAAAATTGGAAAGCTGGCGATCTTGATGTTGTTGCCGAAGTTGATGAAGAATTAATTGCTGAAGTACTTTCAACTGCAACTGGAATTCCAGTCTTTAAGTTAACCGAAGCCGAGACAGCTCGTTTGCTTCGTATGGAAGAAGAGTTACATCGCCGCGTAATTGGTCAAGACCAAGCAATCAAAGCTTTATCGCAAGCAATTCGTCGAACCCGAGCAGGCCTTAAAGATCCTAAGCGTCCCGGTGGTTCATTTATATTTGCCGGTCCATCTGGAGTTGGTAAGACAGAGCTTTCAAGAACTCTTGCTCAATTCTTATTTGGTGATGCCGAAGCATTGATTCAACTTGATATGTCTGAGTACTCTGAGAAACACACCGCCTCTAGATTATTTGGTGCTCCTCCTGGATATGTTGGTTATGACGATGGCGGGCAGCTAACTGAGAAAGTACGCAGACGTCCATTCTCTGTTGTGTTATTTGATGAAATTGAAAAAGCGCACCCAGATATTTTCAATTCATTGCTACAAGTACTTGAAGATGGTCGATTAACAGATTCACAAGGTCGCGTGGTGGATTTCAAGAACACCATAATCATTATGACAACAAACCTTGGAACTAAAGATATTTCTAAATCTCTCTCACTTGGATTTGCTAATGTGACCGATGCGCAGGGAAGTTACGAGCGCATGAAAGCGAAAGTAGGGGATGAATTGAAAAATCACTTCCGTCCAGAATTTTTAAACCGTATTGATGACATTGTTGTGTTCCATCAGTTAACTGAGCAAGAAATTGTTCAAATTGTTGACCTTATGGTTGCTCAGTTGGATGAGCGCCTACGCAATAAGGATATGGGAATTGAGTTGACTCCAGCGGCAAAGGTTCTGCTGGCAAAACGTGGTTATGATCCAGTATTAGGTGCTCGTCCACTGCGCCGAACAATCCAGCGCGAACTAGAGGATGTGTTATCTGAAAAGATGCTATTTGGTGATTTAAAAGCTGGTGAAATAATTTTGGTAGATGTTTCAGATGATACTGATTCAGCATCATTTACCTTTAAAGGTGCAGCAAAATCTACTATGCCAGACACTCCTGGAGATTTAGCAGAAGCAACTAATTAATTTTTACCTTACTTATTGCCTGTTCAACCCTAGCTGCTTCTAATATTTCCATACCTGCAATTTTTAGATCACTTCCCATTGGAATGATTGCTCGTTTAAATCCTAATCTGGCAGCTTCTTGAATTCGCTGAGTAATACCAGTTACTTTTCTAATTTCTCCGGCCAATCCAACTTCACCAATTGCAACTAAATCAGCAGGTAAGGCTAGTCCTTTAGCAGCAGATGCAACCGAAAGTGCAACAGCCAGATCTGCCGATGGTTCATTAATTTTCATGCCACCAACTGTGGCAACATAAACATCTCGGCCAGAAATTTTTATACCGGCTCTTAGTTCTAGAACTGCAAGTGTCATAGCCGTTCGTGAATTATCCAATCCACTTGTCACTCTCCTGGAGTTTCCCCAATCTCTACCATCTGTATTAGCAATACTTACTAATGATTGAATCTCAGCCAATAATGCCCGCCTTCCCTCCAACGCTACGGTTACGCAGGTACCAGGGACAGGATCTGTATGGCGAGAGGTAAATAAACCAGTTGGATCTGGTAGGCCAACAATGCCGGAATCATTTAAATCAAAACAACCAACTTCATCTGAAGCACCAAATCTATTTTTGATGGCTCGAATTAATCTAAGCCTTGAATGGCGCTCTCCTTCAAAATTAAGTACAACATCTACCAAGTGTTCAAGTAAGCGAGGTCCAGCAATAGATCCATCTTTAGTCACATGCCCAACTAATACCAAAGTGATAGATCGTTCTTTTGCTATTCGAATTAAGGCCGCTGCAATTTCCCGAACTTGGGTAACCCCACCTGGTGCACCATCAACTGTTGAGCTTGAGATTGTTTGGATTGAATCAATAACCAAGAGCTCTGGTTTAACTGAATCAACATGAGCGATAATTGCGCCCAAATCTGATTCAGCTGCCAGCCACAAGTTTTTATCAATTGCATTAAGCCGCTCGGCTCGCAATCGCACTTGTGAGGCAGACTCTTCACCACTTATATAAAGTGAAAGAATTCCTTGCTTTGCTGTCTGGGCTGCAACAGTAAGTAATAAGGTTGATTTTCCTACCCCAGGTTCACCAGCAAGCAGTATTGCAGCTCCAGGAACTAAGCCACCGCCTAAAACTCTATCTAACTCACCGACACCACTTGATCTAGCTTGTGCACTTGCTAAATCAACATCACCTATTGGTCTAGCAGCTGTTGTTACATTTCCTGCAACTAGTGAAAGTTTTTTGGGTGCAGATATTTCTTCAACTGTTCCCCAGGCTTGGCATTCGCCACACCTACCAACCCATTTTGTCGCGCTCCAACCACACTCAACACATCTAAAGGGATCTTTTGCTGGTGCTTTTGCCATGGCAATAATCTAATGGCTGACACTGACTATCGTTGTTCTTGCACAGCCTTTGTCGCTGGGTGTATTACAAACAGTGGTAATTCGCGCTTTTTTTGAGCCTTTTTAGTAGCGGCAATTGCAGCCATTCGAGCGTCACATAATTTTTCTAGTTCATAGTAGGCAGCTTTGCCCATCATCGCAATTAACTCAACCTTATTTGATTGGTAAAGTGGAATTTTTCCAATGTGAGCCTCTGAGTTACTTGTGCAGTACCAATCTAAATCTTCTCCGCCTTCACCCCAAGCTAATCTCTCATACTCACCAATTACTACAACAGTAAATTTTTTGTTGCCAATCTCTCTTTCTTCCCATTGTCTACGCAATGGCAATTGCCAACAGACATCAGGCTTGGTTTCTAGTTGGTGAGTGCCCTCCTTTTTAGCTAAATGATGTAATGCACATCCAAATTTTCCGATAAAACTAGGCGCTTCGTAGCCAACACGATTTAGAAAAATACATGAGCCGTCAATTTTTTTAGTTTTACGATCTTTATCTAATCCAATTTCACTTATATTTAATTTTTTATTTGATTTCGAATGAGCCCGATCATAAAATTGCCACTCAGATTTAGTTAATTTCTTAGCCGCCTTTAATACTCGCGCTTCATCCTCTTTTCCTGTGTAGTAGGCACCATCTGAGCAGCATCCATCATTTGGTTTATCAGCATCAATGCCACAGCAGCCATTTCCATAGATACATTGCCAATAAGAGGTTAACCAGGTTAAATCACATTTAAAAAATTCCTCAGAATTATCTGGGTTTAAAAATTCGACCCAATCACGCACAAAATTAGAGGCGAATTCGTTCTTAGATAATTTTGAGTTGGACTTCTTGGCAGATTTCATAGAGTCGCAGTTTAGGCTCAAGCAAGAGTAAAGACTAATTGGGTAGGCTTTAAGTATGAATCAGGCCGCAAATAAAAAGAGTATTGGCTTCATCGGTGCTGGCATTATGGGTACTTCCTTGATTAGGGGATTATTAAATTCTTCAATCAAAGCGCACCAAATTTATATAAGTGAAAAAAACCAAGAGCGAGCCGCAGAGGTCGCAAGCCAGTTCAACGTTGAGAATTTGAGCCTAAATCAAATAAGTCAAAAATGCGAAGTTATATTTCTCTCGGTTAAACCTCAGGACTTAGAAAATGTTCTTAACGAGATTAGTGGCAGTTTAAGAAATGATACCTTGTTGATTTCAATTGCTGCAGGAAAAACTATTAAATTTATTGAAGCTCTACTGAATTCAAAAAATCCTGTCGTTAGAGTGATGCCTAATACTCCTGCTCAAATTGGCAAAGGTGTTTCGGTAATTTCCGCTGGATCTTTCGCCACTAAAGCTGATTTAGATTTAACCAAAGAATTGCTATCCAGCACTGGCTTGGTGCTTGAGGTAGAAGAGTCGCAACAAGATGCAGTTACTGCAGTAAGTGGCTCAGGACCTGCATACTTTTTTAGTTTTGTAGAGTCAATGATTAAGTCTGGGATCAAACTAGGCTTAAGTGAAGAAATAGCAACAAAGTTGGCAATTGGCACAATTGTTGGTTCTGCAGCGATGCTGAAAGAGAGTGGAATCGATGCAGCAACTTTGAGAAAAAATGTAACTAGCCCAAATGGAACTACAGCAGCAGCACTAGAAGTGTTCTCAACAAAAAAGTTAGATGACATTATTAATGAAGCGATGATGGCTGCTAAAAAGAGGTCGCAGGAGTTGGCTTGAAAAAAGTTTTATTCCTAGCCTTAATTTTGCTCCTAGTTTTTCCAAATTCGTCATCCGCAGTCTCAATAAAAAGTACTAAAACACTATTTGAGCTTCCATATTTAACAAATGATCAGGTGAAGGATGTTTTGCTAAAAAATCAAAATATTTTCTTAGTTGGAACTACAGAATCAAGTAGCTCTACCTGGATACCTGGACAACTAAATGGATTAAGTGATGGGTTTATAACAAGTTATTCTGCAAGTGGTATACAAAATTGGAGTATAAGGTTGGGTTCTGAGGGTAATGAAATCGCAACGGCTTTAGCTGCCGATCAAGATGGCAGCATTTGGGTTGTTGGAGCAAGTAACACTTTTTCACCTCAAGCAGTACCGATAAATCCACCCAATGTTTTAAATCCAGATAATGTGCCAATTACACCAATACCTCAAACACCTACACCTATTAACAAAATTAAGATCTGGCAGGTTAGTAGTACTGGGGTAATAATCAATAGTTTTGAGTACAGCACAGATACGGTCGTACTACCCAATAAGATATTTGTAGCCAATGGCAATTTGGTGATATTTGGAAATATTTTTGATAAATCTTTAACTAAGGGGTTTTATCTTTCATCATCTAAAATAGGTGTTTTCTCTGGAATTACAAAAATAGGGAGCAAATTTACACAGATAAATTCAGCCATAATCAATAAAGATTTTAGTTTCACGGTGGTGGGCAGCAGTAGTGATCAAATCTTAAAAGCTAAGCCAATTGGTAAGGTGGATGCGATAACTTTAAGAATTTCAGATTTAGGGTTGGTGCAGCAAGTTGCAAGAGCAACATTAAAAAGTACAAGCAGGAGTTGGGACTCGATAGACTCTGGATTATTCCAAGGTGGCAGAGTTATCTATTCAAACAGGTCAGAGGCAGCAATCACTAAATTTTCGGCATTAAGTAAACCGGTATGGAATGTTCGCTACCTGAGTAGGTCCTCTGCTTTAGTGGCAGTAGGTAAAAACTCTTGGGCCTCATTTATTTCCACCGGCGTAATAAAGGGAATTCCTAAGTGGAAACCTAAAGTTGCAACGCCAGTAGTTTTAGAGTTTGGCAAAAAGGGAGAGATAATTTCTTCCTATACTTTATCTGCCCCAGCGGTCGCTATAGATACAGATGTAGAGAACGGGACAGTTTTAATCACCGACTCGGGTAAAAGTTTTGGTTTAGTATTGATTAACCAGTAAACTTATCGCATCAGGTAAAACTTTAAGGAGCAAAATGGGTTCAGTAATTAAGAAGCGCCGCAAGCGCATGGCAAAAAAGAAACATAAAAAACTACTTAAGAAAACTAGAATTCAACGACGCAACGCAAAATAATATCTAGGGTTTAAACATAGCAAGTTTTCCAGATACGCCAGCAATGGCGTATCTGGTTTTATTTACAGTTATCCACTCACTCTTTCCACCCTTTTGGATACTTCCTTTTGAAATCAAAGTGGTTAAGTTATTTGATTTATTTAAAGCACAAAGCCTTAGTTCACAACTAAATAAAATAGATTTCGAATCTATTGAAATAGGAGAGTTGGGAGTTCCATGAGAATTAGGTTGGATTGATTTGGGTGTTAATGAATCTAATTCTTGATACTTTAATGAATCAGGATTTGGGAATAATGCGCCACCAGCTGTAAACCAACCAACCTCGACTCCCTTTGTAGAGTTGTAAACCGCAACATCATAACCTGCCGCATAAACTCGATCACTTGGTAGATCTAAGTTTCTATACTCCCAGTCAAGTGAAGATGCACTGCTTCGGGTAGCGTATCTAATTTCACCTCTAGTCACATTTTTTTCTGCATCAAAACCTTTTACTGAATCATAAATAAGGTGTACCTGATCTCCTTGAACAGATGCTTTTAAATGAAAACCAACGTCACCTGTTGTTTTATTCTCGGTATCTTTCTCACCATCTACGATTTCATATATCCATTCGTTACTTTGCTTAACTGCTCCAAGTAGAATTCCTTGTGATTCATCTCGATAAAAAACTTGAACACCATCGTTTGTAACAGCGCAAGCATTAGAAATTGATACATCTGAAGCGCCTCGAACCCTAACTACTTCTTTGTAATCTTGTGCTCGCTCGCCATTTCCATCAACTATTTCATACTTCCACTTTTTGCCATCATATAAAGCGTATTTGAGATCTTTATTTGTTAAATCTGTATAAAAAATATGTAGTAAATCCTTTTTGTTTTCTCTAGAAGTACACATCGAAATATAGCCGGCAACGTTATTCTGGGTTCGGCCAAAATTTAGACCATTTCCATCAACTACTGAGATTACCCACTTGTTATTAAAGGTAGCCAACTTTAGATCGCCAGTTTTGCTATCGGTATATGCAATTACAGGTTTGCCTGCAAATATCGCTTGAGCTAAATATTTAGCATCTGCATTTTTGTCGATAATACTGCTTTTCCATGCAGCTTCAGGAATTACCTGATTAGTTTTTATAGCTACTGAAGAGCCACCACTATTAACTGCTGAAACAGAGAACACATACTTACTGCCATTTTTTAGGCCCGTTATAACTACTGGGCTTTCAGTTGCGGTAGTGATTTCCCCAGTTTGTGAGTTCTGGATAGTGTAATTATCAATTTGAGCAAACCTAAAATTTGGTGGCGGATCAAATTTAATAATTGCACTCTTATCGCTCACAAAAGCTTTAACATTTTGTGGTGAGTCTGGGACACCAGTAACTTTTCCGGCAGGAGGCTTCTGTCTTAAATCTTCAAAAATGCCCAAGACAATAGAGCCAGGCAAATGAAATACTTCGCCGGCATCTAAATTTGGTGTCATTACAGCATTTTCGCCAGCGTTTGTAAAAGTCTTTTCATCTAGGTGACTAACTGATGAGCCTCGTTCATAAACTGCCGGGGTATAAAGAAGAGGCTTCACACCATTATTGGCTTTAACACCATTCACGCCGGACCAATACAAAGTTGAGGTTATCGCTTTGCCAGCCTCTAATGAGGGTGATGGCATATCAACTAACCGTCTACCATCAGGAAGTTGAGCATATGCATCAAATGGTGTTGGTTGCAGAATTCGTCCTTCACCACTTGCCTGGTCGTAATAACTACCAGACATAAATCCAAGGCCATGCGCCATTTCATGCAGAATTACTGAGACAAGATCATAACTTCTGGGCGGGCAAATTCCATCAATACCAAAATACCAATTGGCAGTTGAAGCAATATCGATTTCTAATTCAACATCATTAGGATCTAAATCTCTACCAGCTAATGCATTTGCTAAAGCAGATGTGTAATAAAGAGTCTTATCGGGTGCACCATTGAAGTTTGCGAACACATTCTTAGCACTCGCTGAGGCCAAGACAGAATTATTTATCGGTTTGCTCCAAGTGATATTTACATTTATAGGAACGGATGAAACAAAGTTTTCAGCCCAAATATCAATGGCTGTTTGGACTGCCTGCCGGGCAATATCTGGAACATTATTGTAAATTGGTCGGAAATTACTTTTTTTCTCTAAGTTAGCTGAAAAAACTCGTGGAACTGATGTTGTGAAATGGCCTGAGTCAGAAGCATAAAGTGAAACCCAACCTGCTGGTACGACCTTTATCTGAAGGGATGTGGCATTTGATATTGGAAAAAAGTTAACTGAGAGCGCTATTACTATTGCAACGAGAAATGATTTGATGCGCATTAAGATAGATTAACATCCTATCCGTATAATCAGCGATACTTTCTACCTCATAACAAGAATCTAATCTGGGAGTTTGATGAAAAAAGTAACTATCTACTCAAGAACTGGCTGTCATTTGTGTGATATTGCGGTAGATAAGGTTAAGTCTGTCAACAATGAGATTAACTTCGATTTAGAAGTAAGGTTAATTGATAATTCGCAGGATCTAGAAAAAGAATATGGCGAGCAAGTTCCTGTAATCTTGATTGATAATAAAATTCATGACTATTGGCGGGTTGATTTAGATAGGTTTATAACTGCTTTAAAATCTTAATTTTTATTTAATATTTCATCGGCATCGATAATTCGATACGCATACCCTTGTTCTGCTAAAAATCTTTGACGATTCTGTGCAAAATCTTGGTCAATGGTGTCTCGGGCAACAAGTGAGTAAAACCGTGCACCCCTACCATCTGCTTTGGGTCTGAGTATTCGACCAAGCCGCTGAGCTTCTTCTTGTCTGGACCCAAAGGTTCCAGATACTTGAATAGCAATTGTTGCCTCAGGTAGGTCTATTGAAAAGTTAGCAACTTTCGACACAACTAAGCATTTAATTTCACCACTTCTAAACATTGCAAATAAACGCTCACGCTCTTTTATTGGCGTCTCACCCTTAATTACTGGTACTCCTAAATCTACTGAAAGCTGATCTAATTGCTCCAGGTATTGTCCAATCACTAAAACTTGATCATTTGCATGTTGTTTAGCAAGAGCAATTGCAACATCTTTTTTAGTTTGGGAGGTGGCACAAAATCGATATCGGTCTTCTTGTTCAGCGGTTGCGTAATTTAGTCGTTCGGCATCAGTGAGTGTAATTCTTACCTCAACGCAATCAGCTGGCGCAATGTAACCTTGAGCTTCTATCTCTTTCCATGGAACATCAAATCTTTTTGGCCCAATCAGTGAGAAGACTTCTCCCTCCATACCATCTTCTCTAACTAAAGTGGCAGTTAGTCCTAACCTACGCCGAGATTGAATATCAGCAGTAAATCTAAATATCGGTGCAGGAAGCAAGTGCACTTCATCATAAATTATTAATCCCCAATCAATTGCGTCAAATAAATCTAGGTGAGCATAAACTCCCTTTTTGCGCGTGGTCATTACTTGATAAGTTGCAATTGTTACTGGCCTAATCTCTTTTTTAGCACCGCTATATTCACCAATATCATCTGGGTTTAAATCGGTGCGCTTAATCAACTCCTCACGCCATTGTCTGGCTGCCACGGTATTTGTCACCAAAATTAAGGTAGTTGCCTTGGCATGTGCCATAGCGGCTACGCCAACGATGGTTTTGCCAGCACCACATGGCAACACAACTACACCAGATCCACCATGCCAAAAACCTTCAGCTGCTAACTCTTGGTACTTTCGTATTTGCCAACCATCTTGCTTTAATGAGATCTCATGGTGCTCGCCATCAACATAACCGGCAAAATCCTCTGCTGGCCAACCTAATTTAAGTAATGCTTGCTTTAAAAAACCTCGTTGGCCTGGGTGAACTACAATCGTTTCATCATCTAACTGAGATCCAAGCATCGGTGCAACTTTTTTGCCCCTAGTTACCTCTTTTAATACCGCTGGATCATTTGAAACCAGGATTAATCCATGGACTGGATGCGCTTCCAAACGTAATCGACCATATCTAGACATGGTCTCAGCTATATCAACTAAGAGTGAGTGGGGAACGGCATATCTAGAGTATTTAAGAAGCACATCAATTACCTGTTCGGCATCATGGCCGGCCGCTCTTGAATTCCATAAGCCAAGCGGGGTTAGCCGATAGGTATGAATATGCTCTGGTGATTTTTCTAATTCGGCAAAGGATGCGATAGCCCTGCGGCACTCATCGGATAATACGTGATCAATATCTAATAAAAGAGTTTTATCACTTTGGACAATTAATGGTCCATCACTCATTTCAACAGCTCATTAATAAAGGCGGTGGTTAACTTAATTCTTGGCTCAATTGTAGAAATCTTTATAGATTCATTTGGTGCATGCGCACCTGTACCTATCGCACCTAAACCATCCAATACTTTTGCTCCAGCTTCGGCTGCAATATTTCCATCACTTGCTCCACCAACACTTGCGCAACCAATTGGGGGTAAGCCTAGGGCGCTAGCAACTTTTTCAAATTTTTCATAAAGTTCTTTTGTACTAGATTCTTCAAGTGGTTTTCGATTAATTCCACCACTAACTTCGACAGTGGCAATATCACTACTTAGTGATCTAATAGAGCTATCTATTCTGTTTAATTCATCTAAGGTAAAGGATCTAACATCAACATCTAATTTAGCTAAAGCGGGCACGGTATTGGTAGTAGTACCAGATTGCATAACTGTTGGTACGGCGGTTGTGCCAAATTTTGGATTCTCTAGCGCAGCAATTTGCATAACAAGTTTAGCTAATTCGGTTGTGGCATTAATTCCCTTTTCCGGCTCTAAACCAGCATGCGATGCTTTGCCAGTAACTGTGATTTGATACATCGCAGTACCTTTACGCCCAGTTTTTACCTTGCCATCTACGGATGCTTCAAAAACTAAAACAGCTTGTGAGGCTTTAGCTAATTTAATAATTAAATCCTTGGAAGAGATACTTCCAGTTTCTTCATCAGTAGTAGCAACCAAGGCCACATTGTCTTGGGCATTACTTATGCCAGCAAGTGAGTAAAGAGCTTGGATAAAACCTGCTTTCATATCAAATACACCAGGGCCAGTTGCAATATCGCCATCAACCTGCCAAGTTGGCTGAAATGAAGCTTTCGGCCAAACGGTATCTAAGTGACAAAGCAATAAAATTTTTGGCTCTTTTGCACCCCACCAAAAGATCGGACGATTATTTTTGATTATTTTCTCAGCACTCGATGGCAAAACCTGATTAGAAATTTCAACCGCCAGATCTATAACTGCATGGCAGGCAGCTAAATCCTCAGTGGGGGATTCACACTCGACTAGACGTTGGATGTCTGAGATCGCACTCATAGGTCTAAGTCTGCCTTATTTTCAGAAATGGTGACGGTTGGCGCTACACCATTAATTCTAGGTATGCGAAACTGGGTAATTTCACCGGTAGTTTCATCGCGGGCGGTGAGGCTACCTAAGGAAATCGAAATTGGTTCGATTATTCGGTTACTAACACCACCATTGTTATCGGCATAACTTATTACCAGGGTTTGCTGGGTTTCAATAAATTGATTTAGTAATGCAAGAGTTTCATTTGATGATGTGCCAGGAACTATTGGTTCAACTTTACGGCTGCGCTCGCCTGCCCGAATCGTTTTAACAGCTGAATAAATTATATTTTCTTTTGGAGCAAGGAATTCAGAAACAATTCTTGGGGGCTTTGGTCTGGATTTGGCTCTTCTCAGATTTGGCTGTGATAGTAAAACTCCGCTGGAATTTTCGGCTGCTGGTAAATAACCAAACTCCCTAAGTTCACCAATAATTTCATCTAACTCAAAGTCGGCAACTAATACTTGAGGTGCAATTCTTCTCAGTCGTAAGTGTTCACATTTTTTATCATGCATAATTTGTTGGATCAAACCTTCATCCTCGCATCTAATATAAGTCTGAGTCGATCCGATTCTTAATCTGCCATGTCGCTTAGCAACATCGGCTATTAAATACGCCAATGGCTGAGGCATTGGCGTCTTTGAAATCTTTGTTAAAAATGTTTTTATCTGATCACCAGTTTTGCCATGATCGAGCCCTCTTCTAATTGAAGCCTCACTGAATCTATAAACAGTTGCCCCGCCGCGGCTTTCAATATCGGCAATAGTTCCCATTTCGGCAGATAATTCTGGGGTTAAAGGGCCTGGAGCAACGGCAGAGTTATCTGCCTGGATCAATATATGGTCAACCGGTTTTGGCAGGGCCTTTTCTATACCGAGGTCATCTTGGGCAGTTAATAGATTTTTTCCAAATTCAGATATTGCACCTTGTCCAGTTATTCCTAGCCACTCTGCTTCTCTTAAATTCCATTCCACAAACTCAGCATTGAATCTCTGTGGATTCCACCACTTAACTATTTCACTTATAGATTCCAATTCTGGGGTGGTTTGAGGGTTTTCTAATAATATTTTTAAGGTCGTACGTTTTATTAAAGATGCACCAGCTCGATCAAGTTCTGGACCAAGTGGGGCGATATTTTTATCACTTGTCCTACCTATTAGTCCACTAACTCGAGAAGTATCTAGCCATAGAACCACTAATGAATACCAGCGTTCTTCCTGCGGTTTTGAAAGCCAAATATCAAATGCAGATGTCGGAAGCACTTGATCATCCGGATCGATAACAACTAAGCCACTTAAGTAACATAGCTCTGCAATAAATCCAGCACAGCTTTCCTCTACTCCTAAATGTTCAGCGATTCGCTTCATATCTCTAACACCGATTCCACCCGTGCGCAGCGCAGTTGGTGTTTCATCAGATAGATTATGTAAAAACTCTTCACACCATCTTAAAATAGTTGAAATATTAGCTACGGCAGCCAAATCTATTTGCTTTTGAGTTAACTTTTTACCAGAGAGTAAGTTTGGTTTTATGTATAACTCTTTGTGAACCTTATTTCCTCTTAGATTAATTGCATACTCTCTAGGAAGTGCTACAGTATTTGAGTCTAGAGCGATTAAAACATTATTATCCAGTAACCAACCGATTGCAGTGCCTAGCTTTTTGATATTTGATATTTGTCCTCTAGGTGGACCCCAAATTAGTTTCGATAATACCTCCATCGAAGGTTTTGGTACATCCTTCAATATATTTAAATTTACTTTCCCGGCCGATTCTGGTCCAAGCCCTACTGGTTCATCTCCGATTAATAGTTTAAGATTTATTGGAGTTCGATAGTTATTACCTTCCTTATAAAGTAAACCCATTTGCCACAAATAATCTAATGCAAATGCACTTTCTTCGCTGGTGATACTTAGTAATTCAGATTTTTTAAAGGGTTCAGGTAAAACACAAGCTGCTTCTATAATTTGGTAGTGCCATTGATTTAAAGAGTCTAAAGCCCTTACTAGGGAGGGGGTTGAGGTAGCTCTAGCAGCTAATGAAGTGAAGTCATTGGGAACGGGTGTTACTAAATCAGGCCTATATTTAAAGAGTGCAGCTAAATCTTGATCAGAACGTGAACGAAGTTCATCGGCAAAAGTGATAGCAAGTTTTGACATAACTGGCCTACTTTACTCGGGTTTTGAACGGGCTATTAACCTCTTAATCTCCGAGGGGAGATTAGGGAGGCGAAGGCCGCCAACCTGCCTGCAGTAGGACCAATAAACTTTTTTAACTTTCGAGCTCTTCTAAAATCATATACCGGCCAATTATCTCTATAGGCTCTTATTTCTAATAGCGTATCTGGATTTATTACTCTGGGGCTCCCAACTGCTTCAAGTAATGGGATGTCATGGTGTGAATCTGAGTATGCATAACAATTTTTTAAATCAAAGCCTTCCGATTGAGATAACTCCTTAATTGCTACTGCTTTTTCTCTACCATGCAAAAGGTTTCCAATCATTTTTCCAGTGTAGGTACCGTCTCTAGTTTCAGCCTTTGTCCCTAATGCACCAGTAAAACCTAATCGCTTAGCCATCAGGTTAGCCATGTCAACTGGAGTTGCCGTTACTAACCAAACCTCTTCCCCTTTAGCAAGGTGCTCTTGAGCAATCTCCACAGTTCCTTGCCATATTGCAGGGGAAACATATTCTTCATAAATTTCCTGGCCAATTTTTTCGATTTCAACAACATCATGTCCTTTAATAAATTCACATGCAGCATTTTGAAATCTAACTATTTCATCTTTGTTTTCTTTTCCAGTAAGCCGATACCTTAAATTAGCCAGAACAAATGCTGAGATATCTTTCTTCGTGAAAAATCCTCTTTGATACATACCTCTACCCAGAAAAAATAGGGTTGAGCCTTTTAACAGGGTGTTATCAACATCAAAAAACGCAACTCGCTTTTGTATGAGCGCCATATCACTACCTTAGCGAACCAACATTAATTCTTCTGCTTTATGCTTGGCTTATGGGGCAAACCATTCATTTTGTTAGACATGGTGAAGTCTACAATCCTGAAAAAATTCTATATGGACTTCAACCAGGTTGGAGACTGAGTGATCGTGGCATTGAAATGGCGCACGCTGTGGCCGAATGGTCAAAGGCATTAAATCTTGGCGCAATTCATTCATCGCCATTACAAAGAGCGCAGGAAACTTCTGCACCAATAATTGCTAATCATGATCTCAAATTAACCACAGATTCAAATTTAATTGAGGCTCGTAATATTTTTGAAGGAAAGAAATTTGAATTAGGAAGTGGTGTATTACGTCATCCTAAATCTTGGCGCTACCTATGGAATCCATGGCGACCATCTTGGGGGGAGCCATATACAGAGTTAATAAATAGAATGCTTAAAGGGCTTTTTGCAGCAGGAGATGCCGCTTCTGGCAAGGATGCAATCTGCGTATCACATCAATTGCCAATCTGGATTTTAAGATCAGCAATTGAGGGCCGACGATTATTGCACGACCCAAGAAAACGAGAGTGCTCTCTTGCCTCGGTAACATCATTTGAGTTAAATACCGATGGAATGATTTCGTCAGTCTCTTATTCAGAACCAGCGAAACATCTATTGCAAAAATAAGTATGAAACTTATAGCGCTTATATTTACGGCATTAATTTTAACTGGATGTACAAGTGATAATGGAACAACACTTCAAAATGAAAATGCATTCATCTCTGGTAATGGAATTTCACTCTTTTTAGAAAAAGAAGATCGAAAAAGTGCTCCCAAGATTTCTGGCCCAACACTAGATTCTAAATTTTTGACTCTTGAATCAAACCGTGTGACCGTAATTAATGTTTGGGCATCATGGTGTGCTCCTTGCAGGGCTGAGGCACCTGTTCTTCAGGATTTTTCAATTATGTATCCACAAGTTCAGTTTGCCGGAATCTTAACTAGAGACAGTATTTCTTCTGCTAAAGCTTTTTACGAGAATTTTAATTTGACTTATCCTACATTTATAGATGATTCAATTTTGGTTGGTTTCAGAGGATCTTTAATTCCAAATGCAATTCCTACCACATTAATAATTGATAAAGACGGGAAGGTTGCAGTTCGAATAAGTGGTGAGGTTACTGTTGCAGGAATGAAGAAAATGCTAGAAAAGGTTTTGGCTGATGCGTGAGTTATTTATAAATATAGTTTTTGATGGCAATTTGCTCCTCGCCATGGCTGTTGCGACTTTGGCTGGACTTGTTTCCTTCTTTTCTCCTTGCGTAATTCCTTTAGTACCTGGTTATCTTTCATACGCAACTGGTATGGCCGAGGTGAGAAGTAGGGGTCGGGTATTACTAGGTTCAGTGCTTTTTGTAGCAGGATTTACAATCCTTTTTATTTCTTATGGCTTATTTTTTGGCCAACTTGGCTCCTACATAATTGAAAATACTAGATTCTTATCAATAATTTTAGGATTTTTAACAATATTCCTAGGAGTTATTTTCATATTCAATGAAAAGTTTTACAGGAGCTACAAGCCAAATATCAAGACTAAAACAGGACTTTTATTTGCTCCCTTTATTGGCTTTGCTTTTGGAATTGGCTGGACTCCTTGTATTGGTCCAACATTAGGGGCGGTACAAGTTTTAGCTTTTGAGAGTGCAACTGCACAACGAGGTGCAATACTTTCAGCGGCCTACTGCGTTGGATTAGGTTCACCTTTTATTTTAATGGGACTTTTTCTAGACAAAACTGAGCCATTTAGGAAATTTATAGCGCGCAAAGGTCACATTGTTACCAAGGTGGGTGGTGGTCTACTAATTTTGATAGGCGTATTACAAGTAAGTAATCTATGGGATCAGTTAATGAACCTACTTAGAGATGTAATTTCAGGTTTTATTCCGGTTATTTGATGACTACATTATTAGATAGCCGGTCCTTTTTAAGATGGTGTTGGCGTCAATTAACAAGTATGCGCACTGCATTAATCTTGTTACTTCTACTTGGTATAGCCGCAATACCTGGCTCGATATTTCCTCAAAGAACACAAAATCCACTACAAGTAAAGCAGTACTTCATCGATAACCCATCTCTAGCACCCTGGTTGGATCGCTTTAGCTTTTTTGAAGTTTATAGCTCGCCATGGTTTAGTGCTGTATATCTTCTTTTATTTATTTCACTTATTGGGTGCGTTCTACCTCGCAGTATTGAGCATGCAAAAGCAATTGGTGCAAAGCCGCCATTAACTCCAAAATATTTAGATCGGTTAGATCATTTCACTGAAATAAAAAAAATTGACTTAGACCTGGCTGAAAAGTATTTAAAAAGCAAAGGTTTTAGAATTAGACGTGAAACGAATTCAATTTCTGCAGAAAAAGGCTATGCCCGTGAGAGTGGGAATTTACTATTTCATTTATCTTTAGTTTTAGTACTTATTGGGGTGGGTATTGGTTCACTTCTTGGGAGCCGAGGAGATGCAATATTAAACGTTGGGGATAGGTTTATTAATACTCCAACTTCCTACGACATATTAGGTTTTGGTAAATTTCAGGCTGAAGACTCATTATCTCCTTTTTCAATTACCGTAAAGGATTTTCAGGCACAATATGACTCTGTTACAAACTCTCCAATTGATTACACATTAACTGTTTCGACTGCTAATCCCGTTGGTTCGGCAGAGGATATAAAAATTATTAAAGTAAATCAACCTCTTGCATATGGAAATACTAAGATTTATTTACAGGCAAATGGGTACTCGCCCTCAGTCATTATTAAAGATAAACAAGGCAAAGTAGTTTTTGAGGGCCCAACACCATTTTTGCCTCAGGATAGTAATCTTTCTTCGATTGGAGCAATAAAAGTTCCGGATATGGATCCACAAATTGGTTTTGTTGGATCATTCCTACCGACCGCTGATAGAGATCCGGTTCGTGGTGGATTTTCTTCCTACCCGGAAGTGTTGGATCCAAGATTGCTGTTTTCAATTTGGAAGGGTGATCTTGGATTAGATTCAGGAGTTCCTCAGTCTGTTTACCGAATTGATACTTCAAAGATGGAGCGAATTGGGCTGAAAGCATTGGCATTAAACGAAAGTTTTGATTTTGGTGAGGGGAGCATCACATTTACAGGGTGGAATTCTTGGGTTAATTTACAAATAGTAAGTGATCCTGGAAAGATTTATTCATTAGTTGGTGCAATACTTGCCATCTCAGGATTGTTGATTTCATTGTTTACACGACAGCGAAGAATCTGGGTAAAGCAAGGAAGAGGAACACAAATAGCTGGACTCTCTAAAAATGAGATTCCTGGGCTAGATGACGAAATTAGAGACCTAGTGAAGGAGTTAGCTGGTGAGCGATAGATCTGCTGCACTTCTTTCCAACAACTTTATTTATGTTGCAATTGTGATCTACGCATTGGCTTTTCTTGCCCACGCGGTTGAAGTTGCCTGGTCAGTCAAAACCCCAGCAGTACAAGTTAAAAAAACTAAGTTGGATTTCGCTAAAACCGAACGGCTTGGTCGTTTGGGGTCTGCATTTATGGTTATTGGCACATTACTTCTGTTGGCTGGGGTAATCTTTAGAGGTATCTCTACTGATCGTGTGCCCTGGGGCAACATGTATGAATTTTCAATAACTGGAACATTTGCTTTTTCAGTAGCTTATCTATATGCACTTAAAAAATATCAAATTCGTTGGTTGGGGTCACCATCTGCTATTGCTATCTTGTTATCACTTGGCACTGCAGTTACGTTGTTATATCGGCCTAGCGCGCCTTTGATTCCCGCCTTGAAGTCACCATGGTTGATAACCCATGTATCTACAGCAATTATTTCTGGTGGAGTATTTTTATTAGCAAATTTTGTTGCTGCAACTTATTTGATTATAGATAGGTATGAACAAAAAGGTGCCCGTCCAGTTTGGATGCAGAAATTTCCAACACTTGAAAGTTTGGACAACTTTTCTTATAGATTGATTGCACTAGTGTTTCCGCTTTGGACTTTTTCGGTTATTGCAGGAGCAATTTGGGCAGAAGCTGCCTGGGGTAGGTACTGGGGCTGGGATCCAAAAGAGACATGGGCATTTATTACTTGGGTAGCTTCTGCTGCATATTTGCACGCCAGAGTCACAGTTGGTTGGCGTGGCAGGAAAGCTGCCTGGCTTTGTCTATTAGTAGGATCAAGTTTTTTGTTTAGTTATGTTTATATCAATGTTTGGGGAACCGGTAAACATAGCTACTCAGGTTTATAACTTTCTTAAAAAATCAGGGTTGTCATCAGGGGGAATTATTCTTCTCTTACCCCCGCCATTTTGACCTGGCTTTCTAGGTCTTCCAGCTATAAACCAAGCTATATCACCAAAAATACCAGTGAAAACAATAATTAGTAGCCAAGCCCACTTGGGAAATCTTCTAATTTTTTCTTGTGGGGTAATGGCACAATCAACAAGTGTATAAATATCAATTATTATAATTAGTACAATTAGATATTTGAGCATAGTTATATTTTATACTAATTTTTTATTAAATAAATAGGGCACCAGCAGTAATGACCGATAAAAGCAGTTGTAAACTTGCAGTACGAGCTAAAACTGAGATTAGTTTAACACCACTTACTCCAGAAAGTATTCTTTTAGATAGGTTAAATGTAAGGGGAATACAAATTAACGTAGCCAATAATTTTATGTCAATAATTGATGAGATTACTGAAAGCAGCTGAGAAATTACTAATAAAATGACATAAAAAATGCGTGTCTTTTTATCCCCAAGTAAGACCGCTAAAGTGCTTTTACTAACCAGTTTATCCTTTGGTAGGTCTCTTAGATTATTTAAGACCAAAATTGCACAAGACAAACAGCCAACAGGGATAGATAGTAAGAATATTTGCCAATTAATTGTTGCACTTTGAACAAAGTAACTACCAATAGTTGCGACTAATCCAAAAAAAACAAAAACTGCTAACTCTCCAAAACCCAAATAACCATAAGGTTTTTTGCCACCGGTATATCCCCAGGCTGCTAAAATCGAAATCGCACCAATAATAATCAACCACATGTTACTTAACATTGACAAGATTGATCCAGCAATTGCAGCTATAACAAAAGAGATAATTGCAGCATTTTCAACACCACTGGCAGTTGCCAATCCAGAGGCAACTAATCTTGTTGGACCAATTCTGTTTGTATCAGTTCCTCGGATCCCATCAGAGTAATCATTGGCATAATTAACTCCAACTTGTAAAGCGCAAGAGACTATTAAGGCTAATAAGGCTTTAAACCAATCAATATCATTAGCAAAGCTAGTGCCAATTATTACTGGCGAAACTGAAGCTGGCAGAGTCTTTACTCTTGCTCCTACAATCCACCTATTCAATTTTTTTCTCCAAGTTTAAGTGCCAGTTTTGAAGCCGCAATTCTATCCGGTTTACCAATTGCTGTTGTTGGTATAGGACTAAATTTAAATATTTGTTTAGGTGTTAATAAGGATCCTAATTTGCTTTTTATCAACTCGAGCGAAATATCATCGCTACTTCCTAAACATAGTTTTTCACCCCATTTATCATCAGGTAATGAAAAAACGATAATCTCACTATCAGGGTAGATTTTTTTAATCTCTGATTCAACAAATACTAGCGAGATATTTTCACCCCCTGAGATGATAGTTTCATCTGTTCTACCAACTACCTTTAGTAGCCCATTATTTATCTCACCAATATCTGAAGAAGTGAACCAATTATTATCTGTAAATGGATTTATTTTGCCTTGATTATCTATGTAACCGGTTGCCATCATTGGTCCAGTTAATTGAATAAAACCTTTGTTAGATAATTTAAATTCAACACCTTCCAGGGGTTTTTGAGAATAAACACAGCCACCAGACATTTCAGTCATGCCATAAGTTGTAACTATTTTTACATGTTTAGTTTCAGCTTCCTTTTTAAGCTTAGGGTCTAAGTGGCTGCCACCTACAAGCACCGACTCTGCTGCGCTTAAATGCTCAAGTAATTTTGGGTCGTTATTGACCGCTTTATAAAGTTGAGTGGGAACTATTGATACAAAATCAGCATCTTGATATGAAGTTGTATACCTATTATCAATAACGCGAGTTCCAAGAACGGTTGCTCGAATAATTACATTAAGTCCAGCAATATGAGTAGTTGGCAGAAGTAGTGACCAGGTATCTCCAATTTGCGCACCTAGGAATTTATTACTTGCATTTGCCGATGAAATTAATGCAGATTTTGAAATTGCTACCGGTTTTGTCGATCCAGTAGACCCTGATGTATTTACAACCAAAGCGATATCTTTATCAATTTTGTCTATTGAAATTTCAGATGTAGATAAGGCTGGCCCCGTACCGTCGAGAGCTGATGCTATGTTCTCTTGGAGTTGTGGGGTTGACCACTCAGCCTGAATAGGGATTAGTGAGCGCAGTTTTTTTTCCTCCATAATCACCGTAGGCTATCTCTATATAAATCCTATTTAAACCTTTGGAGAGTATCTTGAGTAAGCCAATAAAAAGACAGCCTGGGGCGCGTTCTATACCAAACTGGCAACTTGGAGTTGGCGGTGAGAAATTCACCGACATCAGATATCAAACTGCTGAAGGTATGGCAAAAATAACTATCAATCGCCCAGAGCTTAGAAATGCATTTAGACCACAAACTCTTTTCGAATTATCAGAAGCATTTAATTTAGCACGCGATAACGACCAAGTAGGTGTAATCATTTTTACTGGTGCAGGTAGTGAAGCATTCTGCTCAGGTGGTGATATCAACGTTCGTGGTGATGATGGCTACCTTGGAGATGATGAATTAAGTAAAAAGGGAATTGGGAGATTAAATGTTTTAGATTTACAAGTTCAAATTCGCCGCACTCCTAAGCCCGTAATCGCAATGGTGGCTGGCTGGGCCATCGGTGGTGGTCATGTTCTTCATGTTGTCTGCGATTTAACAATTGCAGCAGATAATGCAAAGTTTGGACAAACAGGACCGATGGTTGGTTCATTTGATGGTGGGTATGGCGCAGGATTATTGGCCGCACATGTTGGCCAAAAGAAGGCTAGAGAGATTTGGTTCTTATGTCGGCAATACGATGCAAAAGAGGCTCTTGAAATGGGATTAGTAAATACCGTCGTTTCTGTATCTGAGTTAGAAGCAGAAACTGTTTCCTGGGCAAGAGAGATGCTTCGCCACTCACCAATGGCACTTAGATTGCTAAAGGCAAGCCTTAATGCCGCTGATGATGGTTTAGCAGGAGTTCAGCAATTAGCCGGCGATGCCACACTGCTTTTTTATCTAACACAGGAAGGTCAAGAGGGACGTAACGCTTATCAAGAAAAACGTGAGCCAAACTTTAATAAATTTCCTAAACGACCTTAATTATGATTCCGTATGCAATACATGTTGTTGACTTACCTTTAAATATAATTTTTCGTGAGGTTAAAACTCGAGAGATCGCTATATTTGAAGGACCTAAGGGTTGGAGTGAGTTCTCACCATTTCTTGAATATGGGATTAAAGAATCTTCAATTTGGCTAAAAGCAGCGTTAGAGGGTGCATGTGATGAAGCTCCAAAAAAAATTCGTGGAGATATTGAGATTAACGCAACAATTCCCCGCACATCTATCAATGAAGTTAAAAATATATTAGATAAATTTCCTGGTTGTAAAACAGTAAAAATTAAAATAGATAACTTTAGGCAAGACCAAGATTTATTGGTAGAGGTTTTAAGTATTGTTCCACAAGCAAAAATTAGACTAGATATAAATGGTAAGTGGAGTTTAACGCAAGCAATAAGTAATTTAATTGATTATGAAAAAGACTTTGGCGCAAATATTGACTATATAGAGCAACCTTGTCGTGATATTGATGATCTACTCGAACTTCGCAAGAAAACTAAACTAAAAATTGCCGTTGATGAGTCAATTAGGAAGCATATAAATAATGATTTTTCTAAGTTTAAAGAGATTGCCGATGTAGCTGTAATAAAGTGGGCACCAACAGGGGGAATCAAATCTGCTTTAGAAATTATTGATAAGATAAATTTACCAGTGGTTGTTTCAAGTGCCTTAGACAGCAGTATAGGAATATCATATGGGCTGGCTTTAGCTCAATCAGTTCCTAACTTATATGGACCGTGCGGGTTAGGAACCGCTTCATTTTTTAAGTCAGATATAACCACTAATCCATTTACAGTATTTGAAGGTAAATTAAAAAATAGAAAAATTGAACCGGACTTATTGGACCAGTTCAAAGCCAAACCAGAACGCCAACTTTGGTGGCAGAATAGAATTGCGCAAATTTATCGAGAGGGCTTAATTTGATTAATTCAACCAAACTGGCCCACTCTGTAGTCAGGCAATTAATAGAATTGGGCGTAAGTGATTTTGTTGTTTCTCCTGGCTCTCGAAATGCGCCATTATTAATCGCGCTCGGTGAAGCTGCTGATAAAAAACTAATTGATTTACATGTAAAAATCGATGAGCGAGGAGCTGCTTTCTTTGCTCTTGGTATCTCAAAAGCAAGTAATAATTATGTTGCTGTGATTTGTACAAGTGGAACAGCAGCGGCTAACTTCCAACCAGCAGCACTTGAATCGGTGCATGGTGGAAATCATTTAGTAATCATTACCGCAGATAGACCTGAACGGCTTAGAAAAACTGGGGCAAATCAAACCACCAATCAAGTTGATTTATTTCAATTCATAAAAACACACGACATATCTAGTGATATTGAAATAAGAAACGTGTTAAATGGCGGTCCTGTTCATCTGAATATCCAATTTGATGAACCGCTTTTGCCAGAAGGGAGTATTGATTGGCTAGCAGGATTAAAAATTAATCAATTAAAGATAAATAATAAGGTAGATAAAAAACTGGAAGTATCAACCGGTATTCTAGTTATCGGACATGATCGTGGCGGATATTCAAAGCAGGAGATAAAATCATTTGTTTCAAAATTGAAGTGGCCAGTAATAAGTGAAGACCCATTAACTTTTGAAAATTCAATTCCATTTGCCGCACTTTATCTATCTGATCCAAAAATTTCTGAGTATTTAAAGCCTGATACTGTAATTTCAATTGGTAGGACCACTTTATCTCGGAGCATTAATACATTTATAAATTCTATAAATTATAAAATAGTAATTGACCCGAGAATAAAAAGCTTAGACTCAAACCGAAGCGCTGATCTAGTTTTAAGTGAACTTCCAAATGAAGTAGTAAGCCAAGATTGCAGCAACGCTAAATGGGTATCAATCTCTGAAATTACTGGTAATGAAATTGGAAAAATGACTTGGTCTGAGCAACAAGCCGTGATTACTATCTGTAATCTGATACCAGATGAATCTGCACTTTTTATAGGATCTTCTAGACCGATTAGAGATGTTGAATCTTTCGCAAAGCCAAGAAGCGGAATCGAAGTCTTTGCTAATCGTGGGCTAGCGGGAATCGATGGAAACATCTCAACTATTTTTGGAGTATCAGAAAAGTTTAATAAAACTTTTGCAATTCTAGGAGATCTTTCGCTACTTCATGACATCTCTGCATTTACTAATGCGTCTAAGTCAAATTTAAGAATTTTCGTGATAGATAACAATGGCGGAGGGATTTTTTCAACTCTCCCACAAGCTAATGCGAATAACTTTGAAAAGTTGTTTGGTACACCACATAATTTAGATTTAAGTTCAGTAATAAGTGGGTTTGGAGTATCAGTATCGAAGGTTACAAACCTTTCAGGGCTAGAGAGTGCAGTTTCTAAAGAGTTAAAAGGCCTAGATGTAGTTGTAGTTTCAGTGCCAAGTAGAGAAGAAAATGCTAAAAAATTAAAAGATATTACTCAGAGAGTTTCTAGCGCTGTTCGCATAGGCATTAATTTAGCCTGACTTTCTGCGTACTCTGTTATCGGATCAGAACCGGCAACAATTCCACACCCTGCAAATATTCTTATTGACTTGTTACCATCAGATAATTCGCCGCACCTTAAGGCAATTGCAATCTCACCATCACCTTGAGCATCAATCCAACCAACAGGACCGGCGTATCTTGACCTATTCATAGTTTCCAATTGAGAAATAAGTTTTTTGGCTACATTAGTTGGCGAACCACAAACCGCAGCAGAGGGATGTAAGTTTTCAATAAGTGTGAAAATGTCTGTTTGTTTTGCACTGTCATTTAACACCCCAGTGACATCAGTAGCTAGATGCATAACATTTGAAAGATGTAATACAAATGGAGACTCAGGGACATTTGTTGAGGAGCAAAAAGGTGCAAGCGAGTCTGCAACTGACTTAACCGCATACTCATGTTCTTCAAGATCCTTTGAGGATTTTGCAAGAGAGGCCGCTAAAGCCAAGTCACGATCCTCATTTCCAGTTTTTTGAATTGTTCCTGCTAAAACTCTTGAAGTAATTAGTGACTTATTTAACCGGACAAGTAGCTCAGGAGTTGCTCCAACCAATCCATCAACAAGGAATACCCATGTAGAAGGGTATTCAATTTCTAGTTTTTGTAACAAGTTATTTATATCAATTTTAGTTGATGAGTTAGCCTTTAAATCTCTAGCAAGTACAACCTTTTCAAGTTGCCCACTTTTAATTGCGTTTATCGCTTTAGAAACTTGGTTTCTCCATTTTTCCTCTTCAACTGTGCCATTTGCCCAGGTGATTTCACCACTTTGAGAGGAAATTTCAATTTTCTTGATATCTGGTTGTTTTTGATCCCCAATCCAAGTAATCCAACTTTTACCATTTCTCTGACCGATTATTATCTTAGGAATAATTAATTCAGAGGTCTCTCTTGGATCAAAAGCAAATGATGTAAAAAGTATTGGGCCAGTACCGATTCCGTGAACATTATTTTGAATTGTAAATTCAGCTAATTTCTGTTGCCACCATTTATGTGCTTCTTTAAATCGATCTTCGCCACTGACTTCATACTTTTTATAAACACCAAAGCCAACTAAACCTTCACCACCACGAATCCATGTAGTTGAAATATCAAACTCAGTCGCGATAGAGGTAAGTGATGGATGCTCACCTAATATCTCAGTAGTGATTAAAGCCGACATGAATTAGTTACGCCTACCTATAAGTTGGATTTGTGCCTTAAGCCTACTCCTAAGAGAATAGGGGCGTGGCACGTGCAAATCTGAATAAAGATCCCGATGATGTTTCAAAGATGTTTGATGGAGTGGCTAATCGGTACGACTTTTTGAATGATTTGTTAAGTCTAGGTCGAACTAAAGCTTGGCGCAAAGTGGTTACCTCAATTATTGGGCCCAAACCAGGATTAAAAATATTAGATATTGCTGCCGGTACTGGCTCATCGACTCGTCCACTAGTCGATGCTGGCGCAGAAGTCATTGCTATAGATTTTTCTAGTGGCATGATTGAAATAGGCCGGAAACGACATAAGGACATAAAATTTGTCCAAGGTGATGCTCTAAATCTGCCATTTGAAGAAAATACTTTTGATGTCACCACAATCTCATTTGGATTAAGAAATACGTCAAATATCGATTTGGCACTCAAAGATTCTCTGCGGGTAACAAAATCAGGCGGTAAAGTTGTAATTGCAGAATTTTCTCATCCATCAAATTCAATTTTTAGATTTATTTATTTAAATTATTTGATGAAAGCAATTCCTATTATTTCTAAAAAAATTAGCAAGAATCCAGATGCGTATGTTTACTTAGCAGAATCTATTAGGGCATGGCCAAATCAAGTAGGTCTTGCGTCCAAAATGCGGGACGCAGGCTGGAAATCAGTAGCTTGGCAGGACCTTACCTTCGGAATTGTCGCAGTTCACATTGGGTTCAAGGGGTAGGTGGCAAAAGTGACCTCAAGTAATGAATAAGATTTGACCGTATGAATCCATCATTTAATCCATATGTCCCAATCCTTGCGATTGGTGCGATTGGCTTTGGTTTTGCAATTTTTTCAGTTGCAGCAGCTGCGCTAACTGGTCCAAAAAGATATAACCGAGCAAAATCTGACGCATATGAGTGTGGCATTGAGCCATCTCCCCAGGCAGCCGGTGGTGGGCGATTTCCAATTAAATATTTTTTAACCGCAATGCTGTTTATCGTTTTTGATATTGAAATTGTGTTTTTGTATCCATGGGCAGTTGCTTTTGATAGTTTAGGAATTTTTGGACTAGTTGAAATGGCATTGTTTATCGGAACAGTTTTTGTCGCTTATGCATATGTCTGGCGCCGTGGCGGATTGGAATGGGATTAGCCATGGGCTTAGAAGAGAAATTACCTAGTGGTTTTTTACTAACTACAGTTGAGAAGTTGGCAGGTTATATGCGAAAGAACTCGCTTTGGCCGGCAACATTTGGTTTAGCATGCTGTGCAATCGAAATGATGGCAGCTGGTGCAGGCCGATATGACTTAGCAAGATTTGGAATGGAAGTTTTTCGAGCTTCACCAAGACAAGCTGATTTAATGATTGTTGCTGGTCGAGTAAGTAACAAGATGGCGCCAGTACTTAGACAAATCTATGATCAAATGGCTGCCCCTAAGTGGTCTATTGCGATGGGTGCTTGTGCTTCATCTGGCGGCATGTTTAATAATTATGCAATCGTGCAAGGCGTAGACCATGTTATTCCAGTTGATATTTATTTGCCTGGCTGTCCACCTCGCCCAGAGATGTTAATGGATGCAATTTTAAAACTTCATGAACAAATAGGTAATGAAAAACTTGGAGCAAATAGAGAAAAAATTATTAAAGAGGTAGAGGCAGCCGCATTAGCTGCCAAACCAACCCATCAACTAAAGGGTTTATTAGCATGAGTGATAGAGGAATGTTCGGAGTTACCGGAAGTGGAGACACATCAGGATTTGGTGGATTAGTTAAACCCGAGGTAATTACTGCTTCAACTCAAAGGCCGTTCGGTAGTTATTTTGATCAGGTGGCAGATGATTTAGAGCGTGCCTACCCACTATTTAGTGATGCCGTAGAAAAGGTGGTGGTAGATCGAGGCGAATTGACTTTGTTTATCAAGCGCGATCGATTATTTGAAGTCGCAAAAATTTTGAGAAATGATCTTAAGTTTGAAATGTGTGTTGGCGTAAATGGAGTCCATTATCCAACTGAATCAAATCGAGAACTACATGTAATTTATTCTCTTCTTTCAATCACAAGAAATCAGAGAATTAGATTAGAAGTTTGTGTTTCTGATAAAGATCCACATATTCCATCCCTTGTTGAAGTGTGGGCAGGAACTAATTGGCACGAACGTGAAACTTATGACATGTTTGGAATTATTTTTGATAATCATCCTGGGCTTACTAGAATTATGATGCCAGATGATTGGCCAGGACACCCACAAAGAAAAGATTATCCACTTGGCGGAATCGACATTGAATACAAAGGTGCGACTGTTCCTGCACCCTCTGAAAGAAGAAGTTATCAATGACAACTTTCACAGATCCTTACGCATCTTCGCAAGAAACAACTGAAGGACGAGTTTATTCAGTCACCGGTGGTGACTGGGACTCATTAGTTACCGAGATTGGTGCTACTAAAGAAGAGCGTGTAGTTGTGAACATGGGCCCACAACATCCATCTACACATGGAGTTTTACGGTTAATTTTGGAATTAGAAGGTGAAACTATTACTGAAACTCGTTGTGGAATCGGATATTTACATACCGGCATTGAGAAAAATACTGAATATAGAAATTGGACACAAGGCGTAACTTTTGTGACTCGAATGGATTATCTATCTCCAATATTTAATGAAACCGCATATTGTCTAGGAGTAGAAAAACTACTTGGCATAACCGGTGATATAACCGAAAGAGCAACTGTAATTAGAGTAATGATGATGGAATTTAATCGAATTTCATCCCACATGGTTGCATTGGGAACTGGCGCGCTGGAATTAGGAGCGCTATCACCAATGATTTTTGCTTTTAGAGAGCGAGAAAAAGTTTTAGATGTATTTGAAATGGTTTCTGGCCTTCGTATGAATATGGCCTATGTCAGACCTGGTGGCGTAGCCCAAGATCTACCCGAAGGAGCATTGAGCAAGATTCGGCAGACCGTAAAGGACCTACGACATAACTTTAAAGATAACGCGAAACTATTAATCGGAAACTCGATTTGGATTAAGCGGACCCAAGGAATTGGTTATCTAGATCTAGCTGGCTGTACAACTCTTGGCATTACTGGCCCAGTTTTAAGATCAACTGGTTTAGCTTGGGATTTGAGAAAGGCTCAACCTTATTGCGGTTATGAAAATTATGAGTTTGATATTCCAACAACTGATACTTGTGATGTGTATGGCCGATTCTTAATTAGAATGCAGGAGTTAGAGCAATCACTAAGAATTATTGAACAATGTGTTACGAAATTGGAAAAACTTGAAGGTCAAGCTGTAATGGTGGCTGATAAAAAAATTGCCTGGCCATCTCAACTTTCAATCGGTGCAGATGGAATGGGTAATTCCCTTAACCACATTCGCGAAATTATGGGCGAATCAATGGAAGCGCTAATTCACCACTTTAAATTAGTAACAGAGGGTTTTAGGGTGCCAGCCGGACAGGTATATACAGCGATTGAATCACCACGTGGTGAGTTAGGCGTTAATTTAGTTTCAGATGGCGGAACAAGACCATATCGAGTTCACTTTAGAGATCCATCATTTAATAATTTACAATCAACAGCTGCGATGTGTGAAGGTGGACAGGTGGCAGATGTAATTGCTGCCGTGGCATCTATAGATCCAGTTATGGGTGGGGTGGATCGCTAATGGCCTACACCACAGCACAACTTTCGATTATGGATTCAATCATCAATCGCTACCCAAGAAAAAGATCTGCAATTATGCCGTTATTGCATTTTGTTCAATCAATTGATGGATATGTAACGAATGAAGGTATTGAATTAATTGGTCAAAAACTTGAACTAGCAACTGCTGAGGTAACAGCAGTTTCAACTTTTTATACGCAATATAAGTCAAAACCTGTAGGTGAGTACCATGTTGGAATTTGTACCAACACGTTGTGTGCCGTTATGGGAGGAGATGCCATATTTGAATCAATCAAAGAACACCTTGATATTGAAAATGATGGTGTAACTACTGATGGCAAGGTTTCAGTTGAACATATTGAATGCAATGCAGCCTGTGATTATGCACCTGTAGTTATGGTTAATTGGGAGTTTTATGACAATCAAACAGTTCAATCAACAAGAGACTTAGTTGATGCTGCACGAGCTGGAAACCCACCAGCACCAACTAGAGGTCCAAATAAATTACGAACCTGGAAAGAAAACTCAGCCGTGCTGGCAGGAATTTCAGATGGGTTAGCAAATGAAGGCGTACAAGCTGGCGAACCAACTTTGTCAGGACTTAAGAAAGCTAAAGGTGGAGCATGAGTAAATTAACTCCAGTCCTTTCTGCAAATTGGGATCAGAAAGACTCATTTACCTTAGAAGCTTATAAGCGAAATGGTGGTTATACCGCAATTACTAAAGCACTTTCTATGAAACCAGATGAGGTTATTCAAACAGTTAAAGATTCTGGTTTGCGCGGCCGTGGCGGAGCAGGATTTCCAACTGGAAATAAATGGGGATTCATTCCGCAAGGTGATAATAAAGAGCATTACTTTGTAGTAAATGCAGATGAGTCAGAACCAGGTACTTGCAAAGATACCCCGCTGTTAATGGCTAATCCTCATGTATTAATTGAAGGAGTAATTATTGGCTCTTTTGCAATTAGAGCTAATCATGCATTTATTTATATCCGTGGCGAGGTTACGCATGTTGTTAGAAGAGTGCAGCAAGCTATTGAAGATGCTTATAAGGCTGGATTTTTAGGGAAAAACATTTTAGGCAAAGGTTTTGATTTAGATCTAGTTTTACATGTTGGGGCAGGGGCCTATATTTGTGGTGAAGAAACGGCACTTTTAGATTCGCTCGAGGGTTTCCGTGGGCAACCAAGATTAAGGCCACCATTTCCAGCTATCGCAGGCTTATATGCAAAACCAACAGTGGTAAATAATGTTGAATCAGTTGCTTCAGTGCCAGCGATTATTAATAATGGGGTTGCATGGTTTACCGCAATGGGAACGGAAAAAAGTAAAGGCTTTACACTTTATTCTCTATCTGGGCATGTTAATAATCCTGGACAATTTGAAGCACCCCTTGGCATTACCTTAAGGGAACTGTTAGAGATTTCAGGCGGTATTAGAACTGGCCACAAGTTAAAATTCTGGACACCAGGTGGTTCTTCAACTCCAATCTTTACTGATGCCCACTTAGATGTTCCGCTTGATTACGAAGGCGTTTCAGCCGCTGGCTCCATACTCGGTACAAAAGCTTTACAAATTTTTGATGAGACCACCTGCATCGTCAGAGCAGTATTGAGGTGGACTGAGTTTTATAAACACGAGTCATGTGGAAAGTGCACGCCATGTCGAGAAGGAACTTGGTGGTTGGTTCAAGTACTTAAGGATTTAGAATCAGGTCGCGGCAGTGAAGCTGATCTAGATAAATTATTAGATCTTTGTGACAACATTATGGGTAGATCTTTTTGCGCTTTAGCTGATGGTGCAGCAAGCCCAATTATTTCCTCACTGAAATACTTCCGTCAGGAGTACTTAGATCATCTTGCAGCTGGTAAATGCCCATTTGATCCGATGACAGCTACGCTATTTGAAAGCGTAGGTGTTAAATGAGTATTCAGGAGCTTGGAGTAGATCAACAAGTAAAAGTAGAAATGATCACCTGTGTTATTGACGGGTTTGAAATCACTGTACCTAAGGGAACTCTTGTAATTAGAGCTGCAGAAAAGTTAGGCATACAAATTCCTAGATTTTGTGATCATCCATTACTTGCACCAGCTGGCGCCTGTAGACAATGTTTAGTAGATATCGAAATCAACGGTAGAGCATTTCCAAAACCACAGGCCTCTTGCACTATTCCGGTTGAAAATGGAATGGTTGTTAAAACTCAATTGACCTCTCCAGCGGCAGATAAAGCTCAAAAAGGCATTATGGAATTATTACTGATAAACCACCCATTAGATTGCCCAGTTTGCGATAAGGGCGGTGAGTGCCCACTTCAAAATCAGGCAATGTCTAATGGCCGAGCAGAATCAAGGTTTGAAGGAGTTAAACGAACATTCGAAAAACCGGTAGCGATTTCATCCCAAGTTTTATTGGATAGAGAGCGTTGCGTATTGTGTGCAAGATGTACTCGTTTTTCAGAACAAATTGCCGGTGATCCATTTATCACGCTTAACGAGCGTGGTGCACTTCAACAAGTTGGAATTTATGAGGAAGAACCATTTGATTCTTATTACTCAGGTAATACTGTTCAAATCTGTCCAGTCGGAGCATTGACGGGAACTTCTTATAGATTTAGAGCTAGACCATTTGATTTGGTTTCGACTAACTCTGCTTGTGAACATTGTGCATCTGGATGTGCAATGCGCACTGATGTTAGGCGAGGAAAAACCTTAAGACGTTTGGCGGGTGAAGATGCAGAGGTCAATGAAGAATGGAATTGCGATAAAGGCAGATGGGCTTTTAAATATGAAGTAGCTAAAAATAGAATTAAAAATCCAATGATTAGGGATTCAAGCGGACAATTACAAGAGGTTTCATGGCCAGAAGCATTAGCTGCAGCTGCTAACGGTTTAAAAAATTCAAGAAGTGGTGTTTTGGTTGGTGGCCGAGTAACTATTGAAGATGCTTATGGGTATAGCAAATTTGCTCGATTAGCTTTGAACACAAATAATATTGATTTTAGAGCTCGTTTACACAGCCAAGAAGAATTAGAGTTTTTAGCAACCACAAGTACCAATGCAACATATAAAGATATAGATAATGCAGATCATGTAGTACTAATTGGCTTTGAACCAGAAGATGAGTCACCAATAGTATTTCTTAGGATCTATAAGCAGGTACAAAAGCGTTCAATTAAATTAACCACAATCGCACCATATGCAAGTCGTGGAAGCGAAAAACTAAAAGCTAATTTAATTAAGTCTGCGTCTGGAAATGAAGTTTCTGCAATTTCTTCTCTTTCGGGTTTAACAGGTAAGTCAGTTGTGCTGGTGGGTGAAAGAATCTCCGAAACCAAAGGTGGCTTGTCTTCGATAATTAAATTAGTTAGCGATACTGGTGCTAAGTTGGGTTGGATTCCCCGAAGAGCTGGTGAGAAAGGCGCGATCACCGCAGGTGCCTTACCAAATTTGTTACCAGGTAATCGATTAGTTTCTAACTCTTCGGCCAGAGTTGATCTTGCAGCGGCTTGGTCGGTTGATTCACTTCCAAGTGAAATTGGTCTAAGTACTGAGGAAATGATTGATTCAGATCTTCAAGCTTTGTTAATTGGTGGAGTGGACCCAATGGATATCTCACCAGAGGCAAAAGTTAAATTAGCAAAGAAATTTATAATTTCATTAGAAATTAGACAAAGTGATATTACCGACATTGCATCAGTAGTTTTACCAGTTGCACCTGTAGTTGAAAAATCAGGCTCGTTTATGGATTGGCAAGGAAAAGTGCGCAGATTTGAGGCCGCAGTTGATCAAACATTAAATCGAAGCGATGTAAGAATTTTATCTATGCTTGCGGATGAAATTGGTAAGCCTATTAATCTACCGACAGTAAATTCCGCTTGGGTTGAATTTGAATCAATTGGAAGTTGGGATGGAGAGGTCAGCACTATGAAGTTGTTAGTTGGAGCTGGCAATAAGAGCGTTAATAATGATGAAGCAATTATTTCTTCATGGCGAAATTTGCTTGATAAAGGCTCTTTACAAGACGGAGAAGAAAATCTTGCCGGTACAGCTAGAAAGTCTAAGGTTGTAATTAGTCAATCACGTGCTAGAACTTTAAATGTAGGCGATGGTGACTTAGTAAGGGTTTCAAATAATTATGGAGCAGTAACCCTTGCATGTCAGATTTCAGATATCGATGAATCCTCAATTTGGCTACCTAGAAATTCAATAAATAGTCAATTAATTAGAAATCTAGGGGTGGTAAGTAATTCGGTTGTAAAGGTGGCTAAGGCATGAGTAATGCAGAAATAATTGGCCAAGATCCAGGTTGGGTAATTGCACTTAAGGGCGTACTGATATTTGCAGTCTGTGTTTTCTTAACAATCATGTCAGTATGGGGAGAGCGCAGACTTGTGGCCAGAATGCAACAGCGCAGTGGACCAAATAGAGTTGGTAAGTTTGGTTTGTTACAAGCTTTGGTAGATGGCGTAAAGCTTGCACTTAAAGAGGATTTAATTCCTAAGTCGGCAGATCGTATAGTTTTTGTGATTGCTCCAATAATAAGCACCACAGCTTGTTTTATGGCTTTTGCTGTAATCCCTCTAACTGGACCAGTTAATTTCTTTGGGCATGAAACGGTTATGCAGATGACTGATTTGTCAGTCGGTGTTTTATATGTCTTGGCAATAGCCTCGGTGGGAGTTTATGGAATCGTTTTAGCAGGATGGTCATCTGGCTCTACCTATCCTTTACTCGGTGGACTGCGATCTTCAGCTCAGGTAATTTCTTATGAAATTGCAATGGGACTTTCCTTAGTGGCAGTTTTTATTTATGCCGGTTCAATGTCCACCTCAGAAATTGTGGCTGCTCAAGATCAATGGTGGTATGCCGTAATACTTTTCCCATCCTTTGTTATTTATGCAATATCTATGGTTGGAGAAACAAATAGAGCTCCATTTGATTTAGCAGAAGCAGAAGGTGAATTAGTTGGTGGCTTTCACACCGAGTACTCATCCCTGAAATTTGCACTATTTTTCCTATCTGAATATGTAAACATTATTGCCGTTTCAGCATTGGCCACTACCTTATTCTTAGGCGGATACCGTGCGTTACCAGGTCTTGGTTTTACAGAACAGTGGCTTGGCGGTTGGTTTACCCTTGTTTGGTTCTTTATTAAAGTACTCGGATTTTTCTTTGTATTTGTTTGGCTACGAGGAACATTACCTCGCTTACGCTACGACCAATTTATGAAATTTGGTTGGAAGGTCCTAATTCCATTCTCACTAGCATGGATCTTAGTAGTTTCAACTTTAAGAGTAATGTCACAAAAAGAGGCACCACCAGCATTAATCGCTACTTTTATTTTCTCAATTGCCTTAATTTATGTAGCGGTTGCGACATTGCTAGATAGAAGAAAAGTAGCTAAAGAAAAAGTAGCGCGAAACATAAACAGTTTAGAGCCAGATTTCCCTGTACCAGCTATTCCAAATACTAGAGTGGAGCAGATAAATGGATAATGAATTAACCCCACGCTCTGATGAATTTGGATTAGCAAAAGCGGATCAATCTAAGGCGCCTATTACAAATCACGAAAGCGCAAGTTTTGGTAAACAGTTACTTGGGTTTTGGGTCACATTTAAAACTATGTTCAAGAAAGTTAATACAGTTCAATATCCAGAGGTTAAGGAACCAACTGCACCAAGGTTTCATGGTCGTCATCAATTAAATCGCCATCCAGATGGTTTGGAAAAATGTATTGGTTGTGAGCTATGTGCCTGGGCTTGTCCTGCAGATGCAATTTATGTAGAAGGAGCAGATAATAAAGAAGGGGAAAGATTTTCTCCAGGTGAGCGGTACGGCAAGGTTTATCAAATAAATTATTTACGATGTATATTCTGTGGACTCTGCATAGAAGCCTGCCCAACTCGAGCTTTAACAATGACAAATGAATATGAATTGGCAGATAGTAGTCGCGGAAAATTAATTTTTGAAAAAGATGATTTATTAGGTCCACTAAGAGCTGGAATGGTGCCACCACCTCACCCAATGTACCCAAATACCGATGACTCAAATTACTATAAAGGTGAAGTAACAACTTCTCATCCATCGCAAGGGATTGCAAAGAATGATTAATTTTGCTTTAGATATCGGCACAACGGCCGCCCCAGAGTCTTACCTATTTTATGTTTTGGCTCCTCTATCAGTTTTAGCTGCTATGGGAATGTTGTTAGTTAAAAAAGCAGTTCATTCAGCGCTATTGCTCGCCTGGGTTATGGTCACACTAGCTATTTTTTATATTGCTCAGGAAGCACTCTTCTTAGGTATTGTACAAATTGTCGTATATACCGGAGCGGTAATGATGCTGTTTCTTTTCATCTTAATGCTTGTGGGAGTAGATACCTCTGATTCACTTGTGGAGACTATTAAAGGCTTGAGAGCAATTTCAATTGTGGCAGCAGTTGGCTTTGGTGGATTACTTGTAACCCTAATTTCTCGGGCCACTTTTGGAAGAGATGTTGTAGGGCTCAGTGAGGTGAACGAACAGGGTAATGCGCTAGGAATAGCTGAACTTCTTTTCACAAGATACGTCTTTGCTTTTGAAGTAATCTCAGCACTTCTTATTACGGCAGCAGTTGGGGCAATGGTTTTGGCACATAGCCAAAAAACTAGGTCACAATTTGCACAACGAGATTTATCTATTGCCCGATTTAGAAAAGGTGAACTTAAAGATGCAGCTGGTTTACCTAGTTCTGGAGTATATGCATTACATAATGCTGTAGATGTACCTGCACTATTACCAACAGGAAATCCAGCACCAACTTCAATCTCTGCCGTGCTTGAAGCGCGCGGTGACATGATTGAAAGCACAAATTTTCAATTAAAAGAAGAAGCGGAGGAGGATAAGTAATGCCTATCGCTAACTATCTCTATCTGGCTGCAATTTTATTCACAATCGGTGCCGTAGGTGTAGTAGTACGCCGAAATGCAATTGTCGTGTTTATGTGCATTGAGTTAATGCTTAATGCTGCAAATCTTGCATTTGTTACTTTTGCTCGAATTAATGGAAATTTAGAGGGCCAAATAGTTGCCTTCTTTACCATGGTAGTTGCAGCATGTGAGGTTGTAGTTGGCCTAGCGATTATTGTGACTATATATAGATCCCGTCGATCAGCATCTGTTGATGATGCAAGTTTGTTAAAGCGATAAATGCAGATATCTGAAAATTTAGTCTGGTTTATTGCATTGCCACTCATTAGCTCTGCAATTCTTTTGCTAGTAGGCAAGAAGGCAAACTCTTGGGGACATATTGCGGCCACAACGGTCTCGGCATCAACTTTTATAATTGGTGTGATCGAATTTTTTGCTATGCAAGCTAGGCCAGAAGAGAATCGTGCAGTAGTACAAAAATTATTTACCTGGATTTCTGTAGGTTCATTTAATGTTGATGCCTCACTGTTACTTGACCAACTTTCAATTTGTTTTGTACTACTTATTACTGGAGTGGGCACATTAATTCATATTTATTCCATTTCTTATATGTCTCATGATTTAGATAGAAGAAGATTTTTTGCATATTTAAACCTATTTATAGCATCGATGCTATTGCTGGTGTTAGGTGATTCATACTTAAATCTTTATGTTGGCTGGGAAGGCGTGGGCTTGGCTTCATATCTATTAATTGGTTTTTGGAATCAAAAACCAGCATATGCAACCGCAGCGAAAAAAGCTTTTGTTGCAAACAGAGTCGGTGATGTAGGTCTATCACTTGCCATAATGATTGCATTTGCAACATTTGGCGACGTAACTTTTTCAGGTATTAAAGAACAGACAGATGCAGCTTCAACTACTCAACTTACTGCTATTGGCTTAATGTTGTTACTTGCAGCATGTGGTAAGTCAGCACAATTTCCACTGCAATCTTGGTTGGGCGATGCAATGGCAGGACCTACGCCTGTTTCAGCCTTAATTCATGCAGCAACGATGGTTACTGCAGGTGTTTATTTAATTACCAGATCAAGTTTTATTTTTGACGAAGCTCCGATTGCTCAACTTATGGTACTAATCATTGGTGCAGTTACATTATTGTTTGGCGCGATTATTGGAACAGCAAAAGATGATGTTAAGAAAGCATTGGCGGCTTCGACAATGTCTCAAATTGGATACATGATTTTGGCGACAGGCTTAGGTCCAGTTGGTTACGCATTTGCAATCATGCATTTATTAACTCATGGATTTTTCAAGGCAAGTATGTTCCTTGGCGCTGGTTCAGTCATGCATGGCATGAAGGATGAAGTTAACATGCGAAAGTATGGTGGCATAGGTAAATTCATGCCGATTACAGCAATTACTTTTGGGTTGGGTTACCTAGCCATTATTGGCGTTCCTCCATTTGCCGGTTTTTACTCTAAAGATAAAATTATTGAAACTGCATTTAATGCTGGTGGTATTAAAGGTATAGCGCTAGGTATCGCAACTTTACTTGGTGCGGCAATTACAGCTTTTTATATGACACGAGTTGTTATTCTTACTTTCTTTGGGAATGAACGTTGGGGTCATAAGGATGAACCTCATGAAAGTCCGGCGTTAATGTTAATCCCAATCGCATTACTATCTATTGGATCAGTTGCTTCTGGTTATCTACTGTCAAAGGGTAAGAGTTTGGTCTACTGGCTTGAGCCAGTTGTTAATCCATTAAAAGAACACCATGCTGAGGAGTTGTTTTCACACACAACGGTGTCGCTAATGACAATCTCAGTGGTGATAATTGGAGTTTCAATAGCGGTAAGAAAATATCGCGGAGACCAATCAGATACAGCACCAGAGAAAGTTTCAAAGTTAACTATTGCTGCAAGAAAAGACCTGTTTCAAGATGCGCTAAATGAGGCAACATTTATGCGCCCTGGACAGTCCTTAATTCAAAAGCTTTTAAATATCGATCATTTAGTAATTGATGGAGCGGTTAGATCAGTAGGAGTTGTATCTATTAGCGCTGGAAGCAAACTGCGCTCATTACAGAATGGATATGTTAGAAGTTATGCACTGATGATGGTCATTGGAGTACTAAGTTTAATTGCCGTGATTTGGGTGGTCACCGCATGAGTTTATTAACCCTAGTTGGCATCTCTCCATTAATCGGAGCACTTATTGTGCTGTTAATTCCGGCTAAGAAAAGCGAATTAATCAAGCGAGTTGCATTTATTATTACTCTCCTAATTGCCCTATTTTCCATTTTGTTAGCAGTTAGATTTGATAAAGCAATTACAGGATTCCAATTTACTCAAAATAATTCTTGGATTTCAGCATTCAATGTTAATTTTGCTGTTGGAGTAGACGGCATTTCTCTAGTCTTAATTCTTCTATCTACTATTTTAGTTCCAGTTGTGATTCTAGCTACTTGGCATGAATCTGATACTGGTCGATGGAATACAAAAGTATTTTATATTTTGGTCTTAGTTTTAGAAACACTTATGATCGGTGTTTTTGCAGCTACAGACCTATTTTTATTTTACGTATTTTTTGAGGCGATGCTAATCCCAATATATTTCTTGATTGGTGGTTACGGTACGGGGAATAAATCAGCTGCAGCAGTTAAATTCTTACTGTATAGCTTATTTGGCGGTCTTCTAATGCTGGCTTCAATTATTGGAATTTATGTGATTTCAGGGAACCAAATTGGTGCAACTTTTGACTTAGCTAAATTGGCAACTTTACAAATTGATAATCAAACCGAGTACTTCCTATTTCTTGGATTCTTCATTGCATTTGCAATAAAGGCTCCACTGTGGCCATTTCATACCTGGCTTCCAGATGCCGCAAAGTCCGCTACCCCTGGCACTTCAGTTCTCTTACTAGGAGTGCTCGATAAAGTAGGAACTTACGGAATGATCCGATTTTGTATTGAATTGTTCCCAGATGCTACAAAAACTTTTACGTCATTCATTATTACATTGGCAGTTATATCAATTATTTATGGTGCATTTATGGCAATTGGTCAGCGAGATATAAAGGGATTAATTGCATTCACTTCTATCTCCCACTTTGGCTTTATTACAATGGGAATATTTGCTTTAACTTCTCAAGGCGTCTCAGGCGCCAGCCTCTATATGGTCAATCATGGATTCTCTACAGCTGCACTATTTTTAATTGCCGGTTGGATGATTTGGCGAAGAGGATCTTCCACAATTTCAGATTTTGGCGGACTCCAAAGAGTTACTCCAGTAATGGCATGGACATTCTTTATTGCCGGGATGTCCAGTTTAGCCTTACCAGGACTATCAAGTTTTGTTAGTGAATTTTTAGTACTAGTTGGAACTTATACGCGCTATCCGGTCGCAGCAGTAATTGGAACTCTAGGGATAGTTCTAGCTGCACTTTATATATTAATTCCAGTACAAAAAGCATTACATGGCCCTATTGTTAGTGGAAATGAAAATCTAAAGGATCTGAACCTAAGAGAAAAGGTTGCAATATCGCCAGTAATATTGGTGATTGTTCTAATGGGTTTTTATCCAAAACCAGTTTTAGATTTAATTAATCCAACGGCAGAGAAAATTGTGATTAATTCTGGTTATTCAGATCCGGTAGCAAAGGTTGGTAAATGATGTTAAGCGCTCCATCGTTTAGTTATGCACTACTTTCACCAATGCTGATTGTTCTTGCCGCAGCTGTACTTGGAGTTTTAATTGAAGCCTTTATGGGTAAGACACATCGGGCTGCAGTTCAACTTACCGTAAGCATTGGGGCACTACTTCTTGCACTTATTCAAATCTGGCAGATTAGAGATATGTCTTCGACTTCAGCCGCGGTGAATTCTGTGACAATTGATAAGGCTGGGATATTTTTACAATTTACAATTATTGTTCTTGCCTTAGTTGCAGTTTTACTAATTGCAGATCAAGATAATTTCGTTGCTAGGGCATCTACAATTCCAGGTTCAGTAGAGGAACAGATTACAACCCAACAACAAGTAAAGCAGACTGAAATCTTCCCTCTTTTCCTGTTTGCAACTGCTGGAATGATGCTTTTTACGGTTTCAACTGATTTAATTACTTTGTTTGTTGCACTAGAAGTATTTTCTCTACCTCTATATTTACTTGCGGGTTTATCTCGAAGAAGGAGATTGCTTTCACAAGAAGCAGCGCTTAAGTACTTTTTACTTGGCGCTTATTCCTCGGCATTTTTCTTATTTGGAGCTGCCTTTATTTATGGATATTCAGGCAGTGTTTCACTAGTTGATATAAGTGCTTCAGCAGGAAGCGCTAATGATATTTTCCTATATATCGGAATAATATTTATGTCTGTTGGCTTATTGTTTAAAATTAGTGCAGTTCCATTTCATTCTTGGACTCCTGATGTTTATCAAGGGGCTCCCACACCAATAACTGGATTTATGGCTGCATGTACAAAAGTAGCGGCCTTTGGAGCAATTTTAAGATTATTTTACGTAGGCTTCGCTGAATCACAAACTTTATGGCAACCAGTTATTACTGTAATTGCTGTTATAACAATGGTTTTTGGATCAGTTGTTGCTATAGCTCAGCGCGATGTAAAGCGTATGTTGGCATATTCATCAATTGCCCATGCTGGGTTCTTACTGTCAGGAGTTGTTGCATTAAGTAAGGAAGGACTTGCAGCCTCACTCTTTTACTTATTTGCATACGGATTTACCACGATTGCCGCTTTTGGAATTATTTCATTAGTACGTGATTCAACTGGTGAAGTAAGTGATTTAAACAGATGGGTTGGGCTAGGCAAGAAATCACCTTTAGTTGCATCGGTATTTTCACTTTTACTACTTAGTTTTGCAGGAATTCCACTAACCTCTGGCTTTATTGGAAAGTTTGCAATCTTTTCAGCAGCTTACCAATCAGGAAATACATTATTGGTTGTAGTCGGAGTTCTAGCAAGTGCAATAGCAGCTTTCTTTTATGTCAGAGTAATAATTATGATGTTTTTCAATGATCCAGATAATGATTCGGTTTCAGTTGTAATTCCATCAATCAAGAGTAGAATTTCAATTACTATTGCAACCCTAATAACATTCGTACTTGGAATTTTCCCTTCAATAATTTTAAATACTGCAAATAACTTTGCAAACTTAATTAAATAATGAATCCAATAGGAATACCTAATTTAGATAAAAATCTGGAAGCTACTTTATTGGCCGATATGGCGAAAGTAGAACTATTGCTCAGGTCTCATATTGAAGGTGAATACCCATTAGTCATAGAAACTTCTAGGCATTTAGTTGAGGCTGGCGGAAAGCGTTTAAGGCCACTATTAACATTAATTGCTGCGCAATTTGGTGATCCAACAAATTATGACATTATAAAAGCCGCAGTTTCATGTGAACTGACTCATCTTGCAACGTTATATCACGATGACGTTATGGATGACGCACTTCTTAGGCGCGGTGTTACAAGCGCAAATACTAAATGGGGTAATGCGGTAGCTATTTTAACTGGTGATTATTTATTTTCTAAAGTTTCAGACATGCTTGCTGATATAGGTCCGGAAGCAGTTAAATTACAGGCTAAAACTTTTGAACGACTCGTTATTGGCCAAATTAAAGAAACTCAAGGAGAGACCGAAGGCTTAACTCCAATAGAACATTATCTAAAAGTGGTCTCAGATAAAACAGGATCTTTAATCGCAACAAGTGCAAGATTTGGTGCCCTTTTATCTGGTGCAAAGCCAGAGGTTGTTGAGATATTAACTAAATTTGGAGAGAAAATAGGAATTGCCTTTCAAATTGCCGATGATCTGTTGGATGTAACTAGTGATTCAACTGCTTCAGGAAAGACACCCGGTACAGATTTAAAAGAAGGCATACCGACTTTAGTGACGCTATATGTCATGGCAGCAAATGCACCTGAAGATAAAGAACTAATAGCAAAGCTAAGTAGACCAGTAACAGAAAATGAGTTGAAGGAAGTAATTACTCAGCTTCGTTCTCATAAAGCTTTAGAAGATGTGCGCAGATACCTTGCCAACATTGCAAAAGAAGCTAATGATTTAATAGCTGGTCTCCCAGATGGAGCGGCAAAAGACGCACTAAAAAATGTAGCACACGTCCTAGTTAATAGATCCACCTGATTTTCTTAAATCCTTTCCTAGTATTACTAAAGCAATCCAAATAAAAATAAATCCAATTAGTTTTATAAGTTGTAACGGTTCATGAAAAACTACAATGCCAATTAAAAACATGATACTAGGAGTTATGTACTGAAGTAGCCCGGTAACCGTAAGTGGAAGTCTTGTGGTTGCAGCATTAAACAAAAGTAAAGGTATTACAGTGACTAAACCAGCACTGGCAAGTGCTATAGAAAAACCCCAGTCTTGGCCAAATTCTGCTTCATTTTTATTAAGAAGATACGAGACAAAGAAGAAACTTGGAACAAAGGCCACCATTGTTTCTATTGATAGCGTTTCCAACGCTCCAGCATTCAATTGTTTTTTTATCAAACTATATGATCCCCAACTTACTGCTAAGCCAATTGCGATTAGGGGAAGGCGACCATAGGTGAATGTTAAAATTAACACACCGACTGCGGCCAGAAGTACTGAAATAAGTTGTAGCTTTTGTAATTTCTCTTTCAGAGCGAATACACCAAAACTAACTGCAACTAATGGAGTTATGTAATAACCGAGAGCAGCCTCAACCACACGGTCAACTGAGACTGCCCAGATATAAATACCCCAGTTGGCTGACAAAAGTAGTGAGGTTAATGCTAACAGTAAAAAAGTTCTTAAATTTCTCACTAGAGCGAATGTACTCTTTAATTGCTGTTGGACAGCTAAAAATAATAAGCAAACTACCAGCGACCAGATCGCACGGTGTCCAAGTATTTCAAATGAGGATGCGCGCTCTAGCCACCGCCAATAAATTGGGAGTAGTCCCCAAATAACATAAGCGGCAACTCCATAGGTTATTCCGGTGCCATTTAGCTGCAATTAAAAACTCTATTCATTATCTATAGTTGGTGAATTGAACTACAAACTCCCAAGTTTCCTTCTTAATCAACGCAATTGCAGCTTGTAGATCATCTCTACTCTTACTTGAAACTCTTAGCTCATCTCCTTGAATCTGAGTCTTTAGTGATTTTGGTCCAGACTCCTTCAGATATTTTGCAATCTTCTTTGCATTCTCTGTTGAGATACCTTCCTTAAACTCACAAGTTATTAGGTAAGTCTTACCACTTAGTTTTGGTTCACTCGAATCAAGGTGCTTTAAAGAAACACTTCGTTTAACAAGTTTCTCTTTAAATACATCTAATGCAGCCTTTGCTCGCTCTTCGGTATCAGACTCAATAATCACCCTTGACCCAGACTTTTCTATCTTGGTTCCGGTATTCTTGAAATCAAATCTAGTGGCTAGCTCTCGCTCGCACTGGTTGAATGCGTTATCTAACTCCATTTGATCAATTTTTGAGACGATATCGAAACTGCTGTCGGCCATGTCTATACTTTACTAGTTAAATGCCACTGCTCTAACAACTGCGACTGGAGTGAATTTGAGTAAGGTAAAGATTAAGCGCCGTATTCCCAGTCCTAAAGATTTAGCGCAACTACTTAGGTTTAGGAAATTTATCTTAAGCCCTACAAAGAGAAGACTATCCAAAGCTTTAACAATTTATGATTTACGAGATATTGCCAAGCGCCGAACACCACAGGCTCCATTTGATTACACAGATGGTGGGGCAGATACCGAGTCGAGTTTAACTAGGGCAAGAAATGCCTACGAGAAATTAGAGTTTCAACCAAACATATTGCGCAATGTTAAAGATTTGGATCTATCGGTAAATATGTTAGGCAAAGTTATGAAAATGCCTATAGGTATTGCACCAACAGGTTTTACTCGGATGATGCAAACCGAGGGTGAGTATGCTGGAGCATGCGCGGCAGCTGATGCCGGAATTCCTTACACACTTTCCACCATGGGTACTAGATCAATAGAAGATGTAGCAAACGCAGCTCCCAATGGACGGAATTGGTTTCAACTTTATATGTGGAAAGATCGTGATCGAAGTATGGCATTGGTCGATCGAGCTAAAAAGGTTGGTTTTGATACCTTAGTTTTAACAGTTGATGTTCCCGTTGCCGGTGCAAGATTAAGAGATGTAAGAAATGGAATGACAATACCTCCTTCTCTCACTGCCAGAACAATTATTAATGCAATTCCAAGACCTGCATGGTGGATTAATTTTTTGACAACAGATCCGTTGAAGTTTGCATCTTTGGATTCTTGGAACGGAACCGTTGCCGAACTTCTAGATTCAATGTTTGACCCAACAGTTACGTATGAAGATTTAAAGTGGATTAGAGATCAATGGCAAGGAAATCTAGTAGTAAAAGGTATACAAAATGTGAGCGATGCTGTTAAATCAATAGAGTCAGGAGCGGATGCAATTATTCTTTCCAACCATGGAGGAAGACAATTAGATCGAGCACCTGTTCCACTACATTTATTACCTGAAGTTATCAAAGAGGTTGGTAACAAAGCCGAAGTGCATGTTGATACCGGAATTATGCATGGCCAGGATGTGGTTGCCGCATTAGCGGCCGGAGCTAAGTTCACATGGATTGGACGTGCTTACCTTTATGGATTAATGGCAGGTGGAAAATCAGGTGTTGATAAATCATTAGAGATATTTCGTAGCCAAATTACTAGGACTATGAAATTATTAGGTGTAAGTAATGTAGCTGAGTTGAATCCTGACCATGTCAGATTCATCGCAAGATACGCTGATTAGCGATATAACTTTTGGTGATACAACCAATTAGGCTTTAGACTTCGCTTCGCTTAACAATCCTGGCGGGTTGCCCGAGCGGCCAATGGGAGGGGACTGTAAATCCCCCGGCTCTGCCTTCGAAGGTTCAAATCCTTCACCCGCCACCATTTAATTTATAAATCTAATTCTCGTAGGTTGCTACTCCTATCGACTTTAATCTTTCAACCATTTCCGAGTACTTCTGGCCAAAAATGGGATCTAACACTTCACTCTTCCAGCGCCCACTGGATGCAGCTTCCATGGTCATTTTTGAATTAAAAAAGTTTTTCATATTTGGCGAATCCTCGATACCTAAGAATTTAAGTAATTGTATGTAAGTCTCTTCTCGTTTATGAATCACCAAATTTTCTAGTTTGATAGTTATCTGCTGGTTAGCGGGAATTGCGCTAAGACAGTTATGGCCCTTGGTAAGTCTTTTCTCAATCCACTCAATACCCTCAAGTGCTGTATTAGGTCCCCAATTCTTGGTAAGTAAAGAGGAAATAACATCTCTAGGATCTCGCATCATATTAATGAATTTGGCGTTAGGAATAACTCTGATAATTCTTGTGGCATTAGTAATATTTAATGGAGTTGTCTCTACCCAGTACTTTTCTTCGCCTGCTGAATCTTGGCTAGTTATAAATCCAAACATAAATTGATTAGCAGCCTTTACTCGGTTTCGGCGATAACTTTTTTTAAGCTGAATAAGCAAGGCTTCAAGCTTTGATTTTGTTATACCTGAGGTTAATCCCCTGCCATGAGGTGGTGGAGCATCGATTTCCCACCATTTGTTCCAGATTAAATCGAAAAACTCATCAAATCTTTGTTGATCTCGTTTCCTCCTTTTCTGGTAAGTTCTAAAATTTAGAATAGAAACATTGTGTTGAGGCTTATCTGGATTCTCTTGACGACCAAAGGTGATATCTAGAAGGCCACCAGGATTTGATAAAAATTTAATCTCAGTAGGCAAGCTGGTTCTAACTTCTGGATGTTCATTCAGAAGATCACCAACGATTGTTGTGCCACTCCGCCCAGTGCCACCAATAAATACAGGTATTGGATTGAACTCGGTAACTAACTTATCCATAGGTAAAGATTAAACCTAATTTTGTTAATATTTACTGACTCTCTCAAAGATTCATAAAATTACACTGAATATCTTAAGATTAGATACAAAACATATTGCTTGTAACCAAGTTAATAAAAGAATTCAACATCAATGTAGTTATACTAAACACATGCAAAAACCAACCATAATTTTAGCTACAAGTAATGGTATTGGCATGGGCCATCTAACTCGCTCAAGTGCCATTGCAGCTGAGTTGAAAGAATTTTCAAATCCAATTATTGTTTCGATGGCGGCAGGTGTAATTGAAGTACCAAAAATTGCTGGTGTGCAATTTGAATACATTCCAGGAAAAGATCGAAATTGGATGGGAAGATTAGAATGGGATACTTATTTGAGAGATCGGCTTGTTGCGTTAATTGATGAAACTAATGCAGCCATAGTCAGTTTTGATGGTGTCGTTCCTTATCCTGGCATAATCGCAATTAAGCGAAGTAGACCACATGTGAAAGTTGTCTGGGTTCGGCGAGGTTTTTGGCAAAATACAACGCGAAAATATTTACTCTCTTTACAGTCCAAGATGATGGATTTGGTAGTAACTCCAGGTGATTATGGTCAAGCCTACGACAATGGTCCAACTAGCAATAGAAAAGATTCTGTTTTAGTTAAGCCGATTTCAATTTATAGACCGGAGTTCACGTTAAGTAAAGTGCAAGCTCGAATTGAAATTGGCTTAGATATAAATCGCCCAGCGATACTTGTCCAATTGGGAATTGGTGAAGCAGATTTAAATTCAAAAATGACATCAGCATTAAAGGGTTTACTATCTTGGCCAGATTTACAGGTTGTGCTCACTAAGGAACCAATAACCTCTACAGGAGAAAACCTAGCTCCGGCTGGCTTAGATATTAAAATAATGAAGTATTTTCCGTTAGCAAATATCTTAAATGCTTTTGACGCTGCGATTTGTGCCGCAGGATATAACAGTGTCCACGAAGAGCTTGCTGCAAGGATTCCAACTTTATTCGTGCCAAATATCAGGGGAACTGATAACCAGGCAGCCAGGGCTAACTGGGCTGCAGATAATAAAATGGCACTGACTGTTGATCAGTCTGATTTAGATTCAATTACAAAAAATGCAGCTAAATTAGCAGTAAAGAGCGTTAGGGATGAATTAACTAGTAATTGTGCAAAATTGCCTGAGGTAACTGGGGCTAAGGATGTTGCGAGAATTTTCAATGAGTTGTTATCTGCGCCCGTAAAAAGTCGAAGAGAAATTAATGCGGTTTTCTTTAGGCTAAGGGTTAAGAATTTTTTTGGCAGAGGCTTAAGAGGTATGGTTTATTCATTCTTAAAATTACTAGCTTATGGTTATCGATCATTAAAACCTTATAAATATCAATCTAAAAGTGCTTTGAATGAAATCAAAATTGTAGAGATTGATCAGCGAGATGAATTACATAAATTAATAAAGAATCAAAACCCGTTCGAGCACCTTATTGTTGGAGCTTCAGCTACATATAAAAATAGGCGTATTGAGATTGCAAAAAAGGCTTACTTAAAGTAATTGGGCTGTAATTCGTAATTAATAAAGGTGGGTTGTATCCTTAGTCAGAACTTCGCCCCCTTAGCTCAGTCGGTAGAGTGTTTCCATGGTAAGGAAAAGGTCAACGGTTCGATTCCGTTAGGGGGCTCGAATAAAAATTTAATATTGAAGATAAATAAGTTTGGCGGGGTAGCTCAGCTTGGTAGAGCAAGCGGCTCATAATCGCTGTGTCGTGGGTTCAAATCCCGCCTCCGCTACAAGTACTACAGAACCAAAATTACGATAGAAATTGATATCAATTTCAGTAAATGGTGCAGGTCAGGTAGCCTCACCTCTTAAGAAATTAACGAAAGTTAATTTAACTACAAGGCTAGGAGCTTAACCATGGCAAGTAAAAGTGCAGATGTTCGTCCAAAAATTACAATGGCATGCGTTGAGTGCAAAGAGCGCAATTACATAACTCGTAAAAATCGCCGTAATGATCCAGATCGATTAGAGTTGAAGAAATTCTGCCCGCGCTGTAAATCATCACAGCTTCACCGCGAAACACGTTAATTAAAGCCCGCCAATGGCTGGGACAATCAGAATCTGCTTAATTGCAGAGGGTTTTGTGGAAGATTTAAAAAAGTGTGTTTCTTCAATTCAGAGTTTTACTAAAACACCAGTAAGCATTCATGCTAATGGCAAGAGTAATTGGATCGAACAAAATCTATTTGATCCAAGCCAAGTAAGTATTTCTCAAGATAAAAACCCGCTTGGTTGGGGTAATTTAATCAATCGGTTTTTAATTGAAAATACCGAAGAGTATTTGATAATTATGGATCCATCCACAATATTTTTAGCAGACCCAATTCCTGAGACCTTAGCTGCCCTTGAGTCTGGTTATCAAGGGGCAGGATGGAAAGGTGGATTAGTTAATTTATCTGATGAGTGGCGCAGTACTGAAGATAAAGGATCGGGGGAGGTAGATGTTTTATTTAGTTACTACCTGGCGCTAAATCGATCCTTTGCATTAGAGGCAGGAGGAGCAAACCCAAGTGCTAAGTACTATCGAAATGCAGATCTTGAGTTATCACTAGCGATAAGAGCGGCCGGCGGTAAGTTAGTCCAAATTGATCTGCCCTTAGAGCAAGGCAGACATCACGGTTATTATGATGTTGACCCTGATTACCGAGAGAAGAATTCAAAAAAAAATTACCAAAGAATTTTGGATAGGTTTAGAGGTAAAAATGAAATCCTTGCACCCCGCAGATAGGCTTAAGTAATGGAGCAATTGTCTAGCTTTACAACGCTACGAGTTGGTGGCCCAGCTCGTAAAATTGTGCATGCTCATTCTGAAGCGGAATTAATTGAATTTGTTAAGGCAGCCGATAGCGCAAAGGAGCCAATATTAATTTTAGGCGGCGGTTCTAATTTATTAATTAGTGATGCAGGTTTTGCCGGCACCGTAATTCGGGTTGAAAGTAAAGGTAACACCTTAGATTATGACGCTTGCAGTGGTGGGATGATTGAGGTGTCAGCTGGTGAAGATTGGGATAAATTTGTAGAAATAAGTATCGAAAAAGGTTTTGCAGATCTGGAGTCACTAAGTGGAATTCCCGGCACAGTTGGCGGGGCTCCTATTCAAAACATTGGTGCTTACGGGCATGAGGTAAGTGAAACAATTGCAAGAGTAAAAACTTATGACCGGAGTAAGGGTGAGGTAAAAACCTTTACCAATACCGAATGTAAATTCTCATATCGAAACTCCATTTTTAAAGAGCAGCCTGGCAAATATGTGATCTTGAGTGTAACTTTTCAATTACGAAAAGGAGCTCAATCATTACCAATTACTTATGCTGAGTTAGCCAAGCAATTATCAGTAAATATCGGAGATCGGGTTGAGGTAATTAAAGTTAGAGAAGCTGTGCTTAAATTACGAGCAAGTAAGGGAATGTTAATTAACTTAGAAAATGAGATTAATTCTGCTGGATCATTTTTCGTAAATCCGATTTTAAGTAAATCAGTGGCGGAAAAACTTCCAGCCGATGCCCCTAGATGGCCACAAAGTGATGGCAAAATAAAAACCTCTGCTGCTTGGCTAATGGAGCATTCAGGAGTTGTTAAGGGTGAAAAATTAGCTGGCGCCCAAATTTCAAACAAACATGTTCTAGCTTTAACTAATTCAGGAGATGCAACAGCTGAAGATATTATCGAGCTTGCTAAAAGAGCTAGAAAAAAAGTTTACGAAAAATTTGGCATCAAGCTAGAGGCAGAAGTTCAATTAGTTGGCGTAAATCTGGATTAATTGGCTTCGCTTAGTAATCTTTTAACCCTGGAGATTCCCTCCAAAATATCATCATCGCTAAGAGCATAAGAGAATCGCAGATACCCAGATGGTCCAAAAGCTTCACCTGGCACCGCAGCTACCTCTGCCTCTTCTAAGATTAAAGTTGCTAATTCAGCTGAAGTATTAGCTTTCTTACCTCTAATCTCTTTACCTAATACACCCTTTACGGATGGATAAACATAGAAGGCACCGGTTGGGGTTGGACAGATAACGCCAGGAATTTCATTTAGTAATTTAACTATTAATTTACGTCTGCGATCAAAAGCTTCTCCCATTTTATGAACCGCTGCTAAATCGCCATTTAGAGCGGCAATTGCAGCACGCTGGGAAACATTTGCGACATTAGAAGATAAATGTGACTGCAGATTAGTTGCAGCTTTAATTACATCCTTTGGCCCAATCATCCAACCTACTCGCCAACCTGTCATGGCATAAGTTTTTGCTACACCATTTATGATGATGGTTCGATCAGCAAGCTCTGGTACTGCAACACAAATACTTGGCGCTTTTGCACCATCATAAAGTAGGTGCTCATAGATTTCATCTGTTATTACCCATAGGTTATTTTTCAGTGCCCACTGCCCAATTGCTTTAACCTGCTCTGGTGAATAAACCGAGCCAGTTGGATTAGAGGGTGAACAAAATAACAGCACCTTAGTTTTAGGAGTGAGTGCTTTTTCAAGCTGTTCAACACTTACAAGGTAATTTTGAGTTTCATCAGCAAAAATTTCCACTGCAACTCCACCTGCTAACTTGATGCATTCAGGATATGTAGTCCAAAACGGAGCGGGTAGTAAAACTTCATCACCTGGATCTAAAATTGCCGCAAAAGATTGGTAGACAGATTGCTTGCCACCATTAGTAACAAGTACCTGATCTGCAGTAATTTCATAATTTGAATCTCGTTTAGTTTTCTTAACTATGGCATCCCTTAACTCAGGTAATCCTGGTGTTGGGGTATAGCGATGATTGGCAGGATTTTTTGCCGCTTCAATTGCAGCATTAACTATGTAATCTGGAGTTGGAAAATCTGGTTCGCCTGCGCCAAAACCAATTACAGGTTTTCCGGCGGCCTTTAACGCTTTGGCTTTGCTATCGACAGCTAAAGTGGCAGATTCTGCAATCGCTGCAACTCGCTTTGAAACTCTAGATTTTTCGAATGCTCCCATGGGGGGACAGTCTGCCATCTACGCCTAAAAGTGGCTTCATATTTATCCGGGTTTTACCTTCCTACATAACCTCCTCTACACTTTCGCCCCCGGCGCTTGAATTAAGCCATGATTTTTCATGCCTTAATTCGGGACAAAGGGCAGTAGCTCAATTGGCTAGAGTTGCCGTCTCCAAAGCGGCCGGTTGGGGGTTCGAGTCCCTCCTGCCCTGCAAAAGGTTTAGTTATTAAAGAAGTTGCGGCACAGCGATGAAAGGGAAAGGTAGATGAGCGAAGAAATCGTCTCAACTGAAGAACCCAAGGGGATCTTTGGTCGCATTAGCCTGTTCTATCGTCAAATTATTTCTGAGCTGGCAAAAGTTGTTTGGCCAACCCGTAAGCAATTAACTACCTACACCGCGGTGGTCTTGGTTTTCGTAGGATTTGTAATTTTAGTTGTTTCAATCTTTGATTTAATTTTAACAAGAATAACTTTTTGGATATTTGGCTAAGGCAAAAAGGAAAATATGATGTCAATTGAAACGCCAGCTAATCCACCAGTGGATGCTTTTGAAGCAGCGCTCGCCGTTACCGAAGCAGCGCCAGTGGTTGAAGAGAGTATTTCACCTGTTGAAGATGTAGTTCAAGAAAGTGCTGCTGAAGAAAATGATGAGAATGCTGAATTTAGAGCCGCCCTTCGTAGCGCACCAGGAGAATGGTTCGTGGTTCATTCATACGCTGGTTATGAAAAGAAGGTTAAAGGAAATTTAGTGAACCGAATCCAATCTTTAAATATGGAAGATTTTATTTTCCAAATTGAAGTTCCTGAGGAAGAGGTTCGAGAGTTAAAGAATGGTGCTATTAAAGTAGTTAAGCGAAATGTATTCCCAGGATATGTTTTGGTTCGTATGGAGCTAACTGATGAGTCCTGGTCATGCGTTAGAAATACGCCTGGCGTTACCGGATTTGTTGGTAATGCGCACCACCCATCACCTCTAACACTTACTGAAGTGGAAAACATCTTGGCTCCTCGCCCATTAAAGAAGGGCGGCAAGATTGAGATGAAGGATGTTGATTATGCAATCGGTGAGTCCATAACTGTTATGGATGGACCATTTGCGACATTGCCAGCGACTATTTCTGAGATCATGCCAGAGCAAGCAAAGTTAAAAGTATTGGTCTCCATATTTGGTCGTGAGACGCCAGTTGAACTTTCATTCCACCAAGTACAAAAGATTTAACTAACCTAAGAAAAGGAAAAAACATGGCACCGAAGAAGAAGGTAACCGCACTAATTAAGTTGCAGATCCAGGCTGGAGCTGCCACACCTGCCCCACCGGTTGGTCCTGCTCTTGGTCAGCATGGTGTGAACATCATGGATTTCGTTAAGGCATATAACGCAGCTACCGAAAGCCAAAAGGGAAATATCATTCCAGTTGAAATTACGGTCTTCGAAGATCGTTCATTTACATTTATTACCAAAACTCCACCAGCCTCTCGATTAATCCTAAAGGCAGCTGGAATTGAAAAGGGATCTGCTATCCCACACAAAGATAAGGTTGCAAATCTAACTAAGGCGCAGGTCGAAGATATCGCCAAGCAAAAGATGGTGGATCTAAATGCTAATGACTTAGAGATGGCATCAAGAATTATTGCCGGTACTGCCAGATCAATGGGTATTACTGTCTCTAATTAATTAAAAACTGTGGGAGAACCTCGCTGGTTCGAATTAACCACAACCCCAATCTTGAAAACTATTTCAAGATTTAACCAAGAGGAGAAGAAATGAAGCGCAGTAAGAAATATAAGGCCGCGGCAGAAAAGATTAAATTAGATAATCTTTATCAGCCAGGTGAGGCTATGAAGTTAGTGAAAGAGACCTCAACTGTTAAATATGACGCAACAGTTGATGTGGCACTTTTTCTAGGCGTGGACCCAAAGAAAGCTGATCAAGCAATTCGCTCAACAGTTAACTTGCCACATGGAACTGGAAAAACTGCTCGAGTATTAGTTTTTGCAGGTGGCGAGCGAGCTGAAGAAGCTCGGGCTGCTGGTGCTGACATTGTTGGTGCTGATGAATTAATTGATGAAGTTTCAAAGGGACGTTTGGATTATGACGCAGTAGTTTCAACTCCAGAGTTAATGGGAAAGGTTGGCCGACTTGGAAAGGTTTTAGGACCTCGTGGTTTGATGCCAAATCCAAAGACTGGAACTGTAACCACTGATGTTGCAAAGGCTGTTTCAGATATTAAAGGTGGAAAGATTGAGTTCAGAATAGATAAAAACGCCAACCTTCACTTTGTAATTGGTAAAGTTTCATTTACTGCTGAGCAATTAGCTGAAAACTATGCCGCTGCAATTGAAGAGGTAATGCGTGCTAAGCCTGCATCTTCAAAGGGTCGATTTATTAAATCCGCCACAATCTCTTCTACGATGAGCCCAGGAATCAAACTTGATACCTCAATCTCCCGTGATGGCGGACCACAGATTCAGTAAAACCTTATTTTGACTTGGGTAGGCCTAAAGGCCTACCCTTAGCTTATTCAGTCGGGTTAAGAGATTAGCTAGATTGATGAAACCAAAGACTGCAGGTCTTTTAAAGGAAATCTTTAAAAGGTAATTGTTTAAAAAAACTACCCGCATAGGTGCCAACGATTACCTCGTGTGCATTTATGCGCCGAGGTTTTTCTTATTTAGAAAGGATGCCAAATGGCAACTCCAGAGAAGACAGCTGCTGTGGCAGAGATCGTTGAAGATTTCCGCACCGCAAATGCAACTGTGCTAACTGAGTACCGTGGACTTTCAGTTGGTTTAATGAAACAACTGCGTCGCTCACTTGGCAGCAAAAATAAGTACTCCGTTGTTAAGAACACTTTAACTAAACGTGCCGCTAAAGAGGCGGGCGTAGATTTAGATCCAGCATTACTTGCTGGCCCATCTGCGGTGGCATTTATTAAAGGTGATCCAATTGATGCTGCAAAGGCATTACGAGATTTTTCTAAAGAAAATCCACTGCTAGTAATTAAGGGTGGAATTTTTGATGGCAAGGCAGTCACAACTGCTGAGATTATGCAATTGGCAAATCTTGAATCCCGTGAAGTACTTCTTGCCAAGATTGCTGGCGCTATGAAAGCTTCAATCGCTAAAGCTGCTCGAGTCTTTGATGCACTACGTATCAAGATGGAGGCTGGTGCACCAGCACCAGTTGCTGAAGCTGTTACCGAGGCACCAGTTGCTGAAGCTGTTACCGAGGCAGCTGTTGTAGAAAAAGTTGAAGAAGTAGTTGCGCAAGCAGCAACACCAGAAGTTGTCGCTGAAGCAGCACCTGCTGCTGAAAGCACTGAAAACTAAAACCGAACCCCAACCCCCGTACTCATACCTTGAGTTGGAGTCGGGATTAGAAGAAAAGGAAAGAATATGTCAAAGCTAAATACCGCAGATCTATTAAGTCAGTTCAAGGATATGTCCTTGGTTGAGCTAACAGAGTTTGTAAAGGCATTTGAAACAGAGTTTGATGTAACAGCTGCGGCACCAGTTGCAGTTGCTGCTACTGGTGGAGCCGCCGGCGGCGCTGCCGCAGATGCTACACAAGATGAGTTCACAATCATTCTTGAGGATGCAGGCTCACAAAAGATTGCTGTTATCAAAGAGGTCCGCGCACTTAACTCAAGTCTTGGTCTAAAAGAGGCTAAAGATCTAGTTGATGCCACCCCAGCTACCTTGCTGGAGAAGGCGGATAAGGCAACAGCAGATAAGGCAAAGGCTGCATTTGAGGCGGCTGGCGCAAAGGTAACTATTAAGTAAGTGCCTAGGCTTAAAAAACCTAAGGATTAGACAGAAGGGGCAGGGGTTAGATACTCTGCCCCTTCACAATTTTAAAAAACCAATAGGTCCAAAGCATATAGCGGCTAAGACCTAGTGGTCTTCGTGTGTTTAATACAGTTGACAACTGGAGGAAAATTTGGCCGCTTCAAAAATTAAATCTCAAGCTCCACGTCGTGTTTCATTCGCCAAGATTCGTGAACCGCTAGAAGTTCCAAATCTACTCTCCTTGCAATTAGAGAGTATTGATTGGTTACTAGGTAACGATGCATGGCGCGCTCGCCTTAATGATGCCGAGAAATCAAATCGCGGTGAAGTACCAAAACAATCTGGACTTGAAGAAATTTTTGAAGAGATCTCACCAATTGAAGATTTTCAAGGATCGATGTCACTTTCATTCCGTGACCATAGATTCGAACCACCTAAGTACACCATCGCAGAGTGCAAAGAGCGCGATATTACTTATGCTGCGCCATTATTTTTAACAGCTGAATTTACCAATAACATAACTGGTGAAATTAAGTCACAAACAGTTTTCATGGGTGATTTCCCATTAATGACTCCTCGTGGAACATTTGTAATTAATGGAACTGAGCGTGTAGTTGTTTCACAGATTGTTCGTTCTCCTGGTGTTTATTTCGAGCGCACAATTGAAAAAACTTCTGATAAGGATATTTTCACCGCCAAAATTATTCCAAGCCGTGGTGCGTGGCTCGAGTTTGAAGTTGATAAGAAAGATATGGTCGGAGTTCGTATCGATCGTAAGCGTAAGCAATCAGTAACAATATTTTTAAAAGCCCTTGGTTGGAGCAGTGCTCAAATTCTTGAACAGTTTGGTGAGTTTGAATCAATTAAGCTGACATTAGAGAAAGACAATGTTGAGACACAAGATGAAGCATTGCTAGATATTTATCGCAAACTTCGTCCAGGTGAGCCACCAACTAAAGAGGCAGCTCAAAACTTGATTGAAAATCTTTACTTCAATGCAAAACGCTATGACCTTGCTAAGGTTGGTCGTTTTAAAATTAATAAGAAGTTAGGCATGGAGTTAGATCTAAGTCGTGGTTTGTTAACTATTGAAGATATTGTTGGAACGATTCGTTACTTAGTTGCACTACATCGTGGAGATGCACTGATGGAGTACGGCAAAGAGGTACGTGTTGAGACTGATGATATTGACCATTTTGGAAATCGCAGACTTCGTACCGTTGGTGAGTTAATTCAAAACCAGGTGCGAACCGGACTTTCTCGTATGGAGCGAGTTGTGCGCGAGCGCATGACCACTCAAGATGTTGAAGCTATTACGCCACAAACTCTGATCAATATTCGTCCAGTTGTGGCCTCGATCAAAGAGTTCTTTGGTACCTCTCAACTTTCACAATTTATGGATCAAACAAATCCACTTTCAGGTATGACACACAAGCGACGATTATCAGCGCTTGGGCCTGGTGGTTTATCTAGAGAGCGAGCAGGCTTTGAGGTGCGCGATGTTCACCCATCTCACTATGGTCGTATGTGCCCGATTGAAACTCCAGAAGGACCAAACATTGGTTTGATTGGATCGCTGGCAACCTATGCTCGAGTTACTCCATTTGGATTTATCGAAACTCCTTATCGCAAAGTGATAGATGGCAAAGTTACCGATCGAATTGATTACTTAACAGCTGATGAAGAGGATGAGCATGTAATTGCGCAAGCAAATGCACCATTAACTGATGATAATCACTTTGCTGAACCACGAGTTTTAGTTCGCCGTCGCGGTGGTGAGGTTGAAAACATTCAATCATCAGAGGTTGATTACATGGATGTATCACCAAGGCAGATGGTTTCAGTTGCCACTGCAATGATTCCATTTTTAGAACATGATGATGCTAACCGTGCGCTGATGGGTGCAAATATGATGCGCCAAGCAGTGCCACTTGTTAGAGCTGAAGCTCCATTAGTTGGTACCGGTATGGAGTTCCGCGCTGCAGTTGATGCTGGAGATGTTGTACTTGCCCGCAAATCTGGCGTTGTAACTGAAGTCTCTTCCGACCAAGTTACAGTTAAAAATGATGATGGTTCAACCGATATTTACTTTGTTGAGAAGTTTGTTAGATCAAACCAAGGAACTAGCCGCAATCAAAAGGTTGTAGTTTCGGTAGGGGAGAAGATTGAGGCCGGTGCAGTTGTGGCCGATGGTGCCAGCACTGAGATGGGCGAAATGGCATTGGGTAAGAATTTGCTTGTGGCATTTATGTCTTGGGAAGGCCATAACTATGAAGATGCGATTATTTTGTCGCAGCGATTAGTGCAAGATGATGTATTAACTTCTATTCATATTGAAGAGTATGAGGTTGATGCCCGCGATACTAAATTAGGAGCAGAGGAAATTACTCGTGATATTCCAAATGTTTCAGAAGAGGTATTAGCAGATCTTGATGAGCGTGGAATTATTCGCGTTGGCGCAGATGTTGTGCCCGGCGATATTTTGGTTGGAAAAGTTACCCCTAAGGGTGAAACTGAATTAACTCCAGAGGAGCGCTTGCTTCGGGCAATATTTGGTGAGAAGGCACGCGAAGTTCGTGATACCTCATTAAAGGTGCCACATGGTGAATCTGGCAAGATCATTGGCGTTAGTATCCAAGATTCTGCTGAAGGATTTGAATTAGCAGCTGGTGTAAATCAAGTTGTTCGAGTCTATGTTGCCCAAAAGCGAAAGATTCAAGATGGTGACAAGCTTGCTGGCCGTCACGGAAATAAAGGCGTTATCTCCAAGATTTTGCCAGTAGAAGATATGCCATTTTTGGCTGATGGAACTCCAGTAGATGTGGTGTTAAACCCACTTGGTGTGCCAGGGCGAATGAATGTTGGTCAGGTATTAGAAACTCACCTTGGTTGGGTTGCTAAATCTGGTTGGAAATTAGAAGGTAATGAAGAGTGGCAACAATCTCTGAAAGAGAATGGTTATGCCGAAGCACCAGCAAATACTAAGGTGGCCACACCAGTATTTGATGGCACAAAAGAAGAAGAGTTATCAGGTCTACTTGGTTCAACTCTGCCAAATAAAGATGGCATGCGCTTAATCGGTGCTGATGGAAAAGCACAATTATTTGATGGTCGAACTGGTGAGCCATATAAGCAACCAATTTCTGTTGGTTATATGTACATCTTGAAGCTGCACCATTTGGTAGATGACAAGATCCATGCTCGTTCAACTGGTCCGTACTCAATGATTACGCAACAGCCATTGGGTGGAAAAGCACAATTCGGTGGACAGCGATTTGGTGAGATGGAGGTTTGGGCACTAGAAGCTTATGGAGCTGCCTACACTCTACAAGAGTTACTTACCATTAAATCTGATGATGTCTTAGGCCGAGTAAAGGTTTATGAGGCAATTGTTAAGGGTGAAAATATTCCAGAGCCAGGAATTCCTGAGTCATTTAAGGTTTTGGTAAAGGAAATGCAATCACTTTGCTTAAATGTAGAGGTACTTTCTTCAGAAGGAGTTGCAATTGAAATGCGCGACACCGATGAAGAGGTATTTAGAACCGCTGAAGAGTTAGGTATCAACTTGTCCCGAGTTGAACCAAGTTCTGTAGAAGAAGTGTGAGGAGAGGATAACTATGTTAGATGTTAACTTTTTTGATGAGTTAAGAATCGGTCTTGCCTCCACTGACAATATTCGTGAGTGGTCATTTGGTGAGGTTAAAAAGCCAGAGACTATTAACTACCGAACACTTAAGCCAGAAAAAGATGGTCTCTTTGATGAAAAAATCTTTGGTCCAACTCGTGACTGGGAATGTTATTGCGGAAAGTATAAGCGGGTTCGATTTAAAGGAATTATCTGCGAAAGGTGCGGAGTTGAAGTAACTCGAGCAAAGGTTCGTCGTGAGCGAATGGGACACATTGAGCTAGCAGCGCCAGTAACTCATATTTGGTACTTCAAAGGTGTGCCAAGTCGTCTTGGTTACTTACTTGATCTTGCGCCAAAAGATTTAGAGAAGGTTATTTATTTTGCGGCATACATGATCACAGAGGTGGATACTGAGGCTCGTGATGAGGATATGCCAGCACTTGAGAAGAAGTACTTGGCAGATTACAAAAAAATTGAAAGCCGTCGTGATCTTGAATTAGATGCTCGTACTAAAAAGATGGAGGCTGACTTAGCAGAGCTTGAGGATGAGGGTGCTAAAGCAGATGCTCGTCGTAAGGTGCGTGAAGCTGGTGAGCGTGAGTTAAAAACTCTTCGTGATCGCTCTCAACGAGAGATCGATCGCCTTGAGGCGGTTTGGACTCGATTTAAAAATCTTAAGGTTCAAGATCTTGAAGGTGATGAATCACTTTATCGCGAACTTCGCGATCGTTACGGCGTTTACTTTAAAGGTTCGATGGGTGCTGAGGCGATTCAAGCTCGTCTGCAAACCTTTGATCTACAAACTGAGTTTGATAAGTTAACTGAACTTTCTCAAACTGGAAAGGGTCAAAAGAAGACTCGTGCCATTAAGCGATTAAAGGTTGTTAATTCATTTTTAAATACTCGCAATAATCCAGCATCTATGGTGCTTGATTGTGTGCCAGTTATTCCACCAGATCTTCGCCCAATGGTTCAACTAGATGGTGGTCGATTTGCAACTAGCGATCTAAACGATTTATATCGTCGAGTCATTAACCGAAATAACCGCCTAAAGCGCTTAGCTGATCTTGGTGCACCTGAGATTATCGTTAACAACGAAAAGCGTATGTTGCAAGAAGCGGTTGACTCATTATTTGATAATGGCCGACGCGGCCGACCAGTAACTGGTCCTGGAAATCGTCCACTTAAATCTTTATCTGACATGCTTAAAGGTAAGCAAGGACGTTTCCGTCAAAACTTACTTGGTAAGCGGGTTGATTACTCTGGCCGTTCTGTAATTGTGGTTGGACCACAACTTAAATTGCATCAATGCGGTCTACCAAAACAGATGGCACTTGAGTTATTCAAGCCATTTGTGATGAAGCGCTTGGTAGATTTAAATCATGCCCAAAATATTAAGTCAGCAAAGCGAATGGTTGAGCGTGCTCGGCCAGTAGTTTGGGATGTATTAGAAGAGGTAATTGCAGAGCATCCGGTATTACTAAACCGTGCTCCTACTTTGCACCGACTTGGTATTCAAGCATTTGAACCACAATTAGTTGAAGGTAAGGCGATTCAAATTCACCCATTAGTTTGTACCGCATTTAACGCAGACTTTGATGGTGACCAGATGGCAGTTCACCTTCCATTATCAGCTGAAGCTCAAGCAGAGGCTCGAGTGTTGATGCTTTCAAGTAACAATATTTTATCTCCTGCTTCAGGCCGACCAATTACATCTCCTACCCAGGATATGGTGCTTGGTCTTTACTTCCTTACCTCACTTCGTGAGAAACAATTGGGAGAGGGCCGAGCATTCTCATCAATTGCCGAAGCGGTAATGGCATTTGATCAAGGCTCACTTTCATTACAAGCAAAGATTAAATTGCGAATTGATAAAAGTGGTGTGGTTGAAGTACGGGAAACTACCTTAGGTCGAGCATTATTTAATGAAGTGCTACCGGCTGACTTCCCATTTGTAGATTACGATGTAACTAAGAAATTACTTGGTTTAATCGTAGACAACTTAGCTGAAGGTTATGCAAAGGTAACTGTGGCTCAAACTCTAGATGCGCTTAAATCACTTGGCTTTTATTGGGCAACCCGTGCTGGTGTAACAATTTCAATTAATGATGTTGTAACTCCAGGGCGTAAGCGCGAGATCCTAGAAGGTTTCGAAAGTAAGGCCGATAAGGTTCAATCACAGTATGAAAAGGGATTGATTACTGACGATGAGCGTCGTCAAGAGTTAATTGAGATTTGGACACTTGCAACTAATGAGGTGGCAAAGGAGATGGAAGATAACTTCCCTCGAACAAATCCAGTTTGGATGATGGTTTACTCAGGTGCTCGTGGAAATATGATGCAGATCCGCCAAATCGCAGGTATGCGTGGACTTGTAGCTAACCCAAAGGGTGAAATTATTCCGCGTCCGATTAAATCAAACTTCCGTGAAGGTCTTTCAGTTCTTGAATACTTCATCTCTACCCACGGTGCTCGTAAAGGTTTGGCCGATACTGCACTTCGTACCGCAGACTCAGGTTACCTAACCCGTCGTCTGTGCGATGTGGCACAAGATGTAATTATTCGCGAAGAAGATTGCGGAACCGATCGTGGTCTAACACTTCGAATTGCAGCAAAAGATTCAAGCGGTGCGTTAGTTCGGGATGATCATGTCGAGACCTCATTATTTGGTCGCAATTTAGCTGAAGATGTAACCGCATCTGGCAAGGTAATTTTGGCCGCTGGTACAGATCTAGGTGATCGCAATATCGATACCCTAGTTGCTGCTGGTGTTGAAGAGGTAAAGGTTCGTTCAGTATTGACCTGTGATAGCAAGGTTGGTCAGTGCGCAATGTGTTACGGCCGATCAATGGCTGCTGGAAAGTTAGTTGATGTCGGCGAAGCGGTTGGAATCATTGCCGCACAATCAATTGGTGAGCCAGGAACTCAGTTAACTATGCGTACCTTCCACACCGGTGGTGCTCAATTACTCGGTGAAACTCAAATTACTCACGGTCTACCTCGTGTGCAAGAGCTTTTCGAAGCTAGAACTCCAAAGGGTGTAGCGCCGATTGCTGAAACTGCTGGAACTGTTTCATTCTTAGAGGATGCAAAAGGTAAGAAGATTGTTGTTACCCCAGATGATGGTGGCGAGGCAGTTGCTTATCCAATTACCCGTCGTCAAAAACTTCTAGTTGAAGAGGGTGCACGAGTTATTGTGGGTCAGCAATTAGTTGTTGGCGCAATTGATCCTAAGCAAGTACTTCGTATTTTAGGACCACGCCAAACCCAAATTCACTTAGTAAGTGAAATTCAAGAGGTTTATCGCATGCAGGGTGTTTCGATCCATGATAAGCACATTGAAATTATTGTTCGCCAAATGTTAAAGCGCATTACTGTGCTAGAACCAGGTGATACCGATCTACTTCCAGGAGAGTTAGTTGAGCGCGGTCGCTTTGAAGAAGAGAACCGTCGCGTAGTTTCAACTGGTGGTAAAGCAGCTTCAGGTCGTCCAGAGCTTATGGGAATTACCAAAGCATCTTTGGCAACTGAATCCTGGTTATCTGCCGCATCATTCCAAGAGACAACTCGCGTCCTAACCGATGCTGCGTTATCTGAGAAGAGTGATCCACTACTTGGACTTAAGGAAAACGTAATCATTGGTAAGTTGATCCCAGCCGGAACTGGTCTTGCTCGATACCGAAATGTTCGAGTTGAGCCAACTGAGGAAGCGAAGGCTGCAGTTTATGCCGCTTACGATGAGTATGAATTCACACCATTTGAATCACAAGGATCAGGCGAAGCGGTTCGTTTGGATGAGTTTGAGGTTAGATAATTACTTAAAAGTTAAAAGCCGGTGCTAAAAAAGCACCGGCTTTTTTTATTAACCTTTTAAAAAAACTGTTAATGCACCTGCAACAAAGTGGCAGATAAAACCCGCTGCGGTCAAAACATGAAATAACTCATGAAAGCCAAACCAGTTAATTGAAAAATTTGGTTTCTTAAGGGCATAAATCAATCCACCTATTGAGTAGCAAGCCCCACCAGCTAGCACTAGAACAAATATTGCCACACCACCTTGATCTAAAAATTCAGGTAGATAAATAACTGCTGCCCAACCAAGTGCGATATAACCGCCAACATATAACCATCTAGGAGCAGAGAGCCAAAAAATTCTAAGTAGTGAACTAATTAGTGCTCCACCCCAAGCCAGAATTAATAGCAATCTTGCTTGTCCTGGTTCTAATAAATAAATTGCAAATGGGGTATAGGTACCAGCAATTAAAATGGAAATATTAGAGTGATCGATCCTGCGCCAGATCGCTTTATTTTTATTATTCCACGCCACCCGGTGATAAAGAGCGCTGCAGGTAAATAAGGTAACTGCGGTTAGGGTAAAAATTCCTAAGGTAATTCGACCCCGAAGCTCATCGGCCAGCGTGATCAGAATTAAGCCAGCCACCAGGCTGATGGGTGACATAACCAGGTGCACAATTCCTCGAAGTTTTGGCTTTTCCATCCGTTAACCATAAGCGCCATTCGACCCAAACCCTCGGCGTGTCGTAAAAGGGAGATTGGCGATAGTAGGAGTAAAAGCACCGTTTTGACCCACCAAGTATCACTGGGCTACCCTTGCCGACCTTGCTCTTTTGATTTAAGAGCCGCACCAACCATGCAATTTATTTGCATGTTATCTGCAAGGAACGGGCAACACACCCGACCTCGTGGGTCGGGAAGCGGAGCGCGAATTTAAAAGTTTAAGGGTAAATAATTTAAAAAAAATTATTTAAAAATTCTAGAAATTGGAGAAAAGTTAAGTGCCAACAATTCAGCAGCTGGTTCGTAAGGGCCGCTCCGAGAAGACCGACAAGACGAGCACACCTGCTTTAAAAGGTAGTCCGCAACGTCGTGGTGTTTGCACTCGTGTTTACACAACAACTCCTAAGAAACCAAACTCTGCGCTTCGTAAGGTTGCACGTGTTCGCTTAACCAGTGGAATGGAAGTAACTGCATACATTCCTGGTGAAGGACATAACTTACAAGAGCACTCAATTGTTTTAGTTCGCGGTGGTCGTGTTAAAGATCTACCTGGCGTTCGTTACAAAATTGTTCGCGGCTCCCTTGATACTCAAGGTGTTAAAGATCGTAAGCAATCACGTTCTCGCTATGGTGCTAAGAAGGAGAAGAAGTAATGCCACGTAAAGGCCCAGTTGCAAAAGAGCCAGTTGTTGCCGATCCGGTATACAGCTCACCTGTTGTTACTTCACTAATTAATAAAATTTTAATGCATGGCAAGCGAAGCACCGCTGAAGCAATTGTTTATGGCGCCCTTGAGAGTTGTCGAGAGAAAACTAATACAGATCCAGTTATTACATTAAAGCGTGCACTAGATAACGTAAAGCCAACAGTTGAGGTTAGATCCCGTCGTGTTGGTGGCGCTACCTACCAAGTACCAGTTGAGGTTAAGCCCGCTAGAGCATTAGCTCTTGGCCTTCGTTGGATTGTAGATAACTCCAGAGAGCGCCGCGAGAAATCAATGGCTGAGCGGTTAGGTAATGAATTAATTGATGCCAGCAACGGATTAGGTGCAGCTGTTAAAAAGCGTGAAGACACCCACAAGATGGCTGAAGCAAACAAGGCGTTTGCTCACTATCGCTGGTAATTAAGAGATAACGGGAGATAAAGAAAAAATGTCAGTTGCAACCGCAATCGATTTAGCCAAGGTTCGAAACATTGGAATCATGGCGCACATTGACGCGGGTAAAACTACAACAACTGAGCGAATTCTTTTCTATACCGGCATTAACTACAAAATTGGTGAAGTTCATGAGGGCGCAGCCACCATGGACTGGATGGAACAAGAGCAAGAGCGCGGAATCACTATTACATCTGCGGCAACTACCTGTCATTGGAAAGATCACATGATTAACATCATTGATACTCCTGGCCACGTAGATTTCACAGTTGAGGTAGAAAGATCTCTTCGAGTATTAGATGGCGCAGTTGCAGTATTTGATGGTGTTGCCGGAGTTGAGCCACAATCTGAAACAGTTTGGCGTCAAGCCGATCGCTACAACGTTCCTCGTATTTGTTTTGTTAATAAATTAGATCGCACCGGTGCATCATTTGATCGCTGCGTAGATATGATCAAGTCTCGTCTTAATGCCACACCATTAGTACTACAGATTCCAATTGGATTAGAGGGTGATTTCTCTGGTCTTGTCGATTTAATTGCAATGAAAGCCTTAGTTTGGCCGGGCGAGACTAAAAAGGGTGAAGATTACGTAATTGAGGAGATCCCAGCTAATTTGGCTGAGAAGGCAAAGCAAGCTCGACATGATTTACTTGAAACATTAGCTGAGTGTGATGACGTTGTTATGGAAAAGTATTTAGAGGGTGCTGAGTTAACTGAAGAAGAGATTATTGCTGGAATCCGTCGCGCAACCCTTGCCGATAAAGCAACACCAGTGCTTACTGGTTCTGCCTTTAAGAACAAGGGCGTGCAACCAATGCTGGATGCGGTAAATCGTTACCTACCAAGCCCACTTGATGTAAAAGCAATTGTTGGCCATAAGCAAGGAGATCCAACAGTTGAAATTGAGCGCCAACCAAAAAATGATGAGCCATTCTCAGCACTAGCTTTTAAAATTATGCGAGATCCCCATTTAGGTAAATTGACCTTCGTTCGGATTTACTCTGGCTCTCTTACAGCAGGAACTGCAGTACTAAATTCAACTAAGGATAGAAAAGAAAGAATTGGAAAGATCTATCAGATGCACGCTAATAAGCGTGAGGAGATGGAATCAGCCGGCGCCGGAATGATTATTGCGGTGATGGGTCTTAAAGATACGACTACCGGTGAAACCTTATGCGATACCGACAAACCAGTAATTTTAGAATCAATGGATTTCCCAGCTCCAGTTATCTCAGTAGCAATCGAACCAAAGACCAAGGCAGATCAAGAAAAACTTGGCGTTGCAATTCAATCTTTAGCCGAAGAAGATCCAACCTTCCATGTTAAATCAGATGAAGAAACTGGCCAGACAATTATCTCTGGTATGGGTGAGCTGCACTTAGAAATTTTAGTAGATCGAATGAAGCGTGAGTTTAAAGTAGAGGCAAATGTTGGTAAGCCACAGGTGGCATACCGCGAGACATTACGCAAAACAGTTTCTCGTTATGACTACACACATAAGAAGCAATCTGGTGGTTCTGGACAGTTTGCAAAGATTCAAATTTCATTAGAGCCTCTTCCAACTGGTTCTGAGCAATCATATGAATTCGTAAATAAAATCACTGGCGGTCGTATTCCAAAGGAGTACATCCCATCTGTAGATGATGGTTGCCAGGAAGCACTCGCTAGTGGACCACTGGCTGGTTATCCATTAGTTGACGTGAAAGTTACTCTTCTTGATGGCGCATATCATGATGTTGACTCATCAGAGTTGGCCTTCAAGATTGCTGGTATCGCAGCATTTAAGGAGGCAGCCAAAATGGCTGGTCCAGTTTTGCTAGAGCCAGTTATGTCCGTTGAAGTTATTACCCCTGAAGATTTTATGGGTGATGTCATCGGAGATATTAATAGTCGTCGTGGTCAAATTTTGGCCATGGATGAGCGGTCAGGTGCCCGAATCGTTAAGGCACTAGTGCCACTGTCAGAGATGTTCGGCTACGTCGGAGATCTTCGCAGCAGGACACAAGGTCGCGCGAGCTACAGCATGCAATTTGATTCGTATGCCGAAGTTCCACAAGCGGTATCGA
>Ga0194124_10000335_pt1 | contig 72838 bp, 100 predicted proteins | sample TA2KigCas0mmetaG_FD_148605 | JGI IMG/M metagenome (GOLD analysis project Ga0194124, IMG submission 148605) | Freshwater microbial communities from Lake Tanganyika, Tanzania - TA2015031 Kigoma Deep Cast 0m | ecosystem: Environmental > Aquatic > Freshwater > Lake | place: Tanzania: Lake...
AAAATAAAAGACGACCCCATTTGTCTGAGATGGTCCGTCATGAGGGGATCATAAATTAAGGAGGGAGGACACGTCCGACCGAAGGTCGGTCGGGGACCGTCGGCCGAGAAATTCGGTCGAAAATACGGACGAAGTCCGTTTCCGTTTGCGAATACAGAGACAAAAGCAGAATAAAAGATATTACATAGGTCCAATATCACTTGTTCTGTTAACATCATGACATAGTAGTTCCCCCTCAAAATAGATATTCACTTCAACGTTCCTTCTATCCCCAAGATATTTGTTCAGTTCTTTCATTCTTGCCTGAAGTTGTCTAAGCAAATGCTGACATGATACCACAACATAATCAATCTCGGGGAACTCCCCAATTAAGAACTGATCATAAATCTTCTGATATGATGAAATGGGGGTCTTCATTCAAAAAATTTTACTTTAACATTAAACTCTTTTTCAAACCAATTGCCGATAAGATCACGAGTTTGGTCTTTATCAAAACCAAATGTGTCCATAAAGGTCTCCAAAAAAATCCTGTTAATCCATAACCTGCCGTCAGTATGGTCCCATTCCATATACTGAAAAATATCTTCACCATCCTCATCAGGACGTTCAAGATAAATGTATGGATCGTTTCTTAAAACTATGCTCCGATTCATCATGTTATCAAGATAACTATTAATAAATTCTTGTAGTCTGCTCTCGCTAATCAGGTATTTCATTACAATAAATACTACTGGTCTCCATGTATTGTTTTGCTTCCACCCAAAACAACCAACCTTGTAATCCAATGAATTTCTTCCAACTTTGCCTGCTCAGAGATTTCATTGTAATATTTGTTATAATATTCCTCATCAGACTCCGAAATCAACCTACATCGACGTTGGTATTCATAAAGATGAGGGTACAACTTAGAATTCTTATTTTCCATAGTTTTTAATAATTTAAAATGCTGTAGTGGGAGGATTCGAACCATCCACGAGGTCTTTAGCCATAGAACATCAAAATTGTGGTCAACCCATTATTCTATGTTTATCAGATTTTTCCCCACCCTCGAGACAAGAGGGCATGTCTGCCAATTTCATCACACTACAATATAGAGAAAAAATTTGTAACCAAACCATGTTTATCAAAAATTATTTATTTTTTTCCCCCCAAACATCACAATACAATATGATGAATACAATTAAAATTGCAGTTCCAATTAATGAAATTCCAACAAGGGTATGAAATATTTCACTATCCATTTATTTTTTGTTTTTCTTGTCACACAAATATTCATGAACAATCGTCCCCCCGAAAATTAGAATAGTAACCCCAAAAAAAAGTATAATTGAATAATCCATACTAAGCCTTTTAACAAAGATACAAAATTTCCATAAAATTTTCCAAAAATTTTTTTTGAATATTGAGAAGAAAATTAAAATGGGAGCTGATCACGGGGGGTAGTAGTTTTATCGACCACACAACATATATTATATCGACCAAAAAACATCAGAAATGGTCGATATATGACACATTATCGGTCGATAATTGCCAAACAAGTTCCACTTGAAGGAGGGGTTAAGCTAACAAATTATTTGAAAGGTAATGGGGGTCCATCAACAGAAAAAAAACTTCTAACTAAGGTTGGAAGTCGTCCTCTTTCCCTGCCTCATGAGATTTAATTTGTTCCCATTCCTCTTCAGTAACAATTTCATTATAAACACTACATACCAATACTCCCATGTATTTTGCAAGTTCATCAATATATTCTCTAATTCCCCATGTGTTTGCCAAATCCTTTTTAAAAAAAACAAGGAAGACTTCATAGCATTCATGGTGCCGAAATTTGGAAAACTCTGTAGGTTTGGTTACATAAAGATCCAAAATGAATGGATATTTCTCCAATAACAGTGTTTTGATGAACTTTCGTAAAGCCTTTTCCATTAATAATAAATACTATGAATAACTGTCACAATTTTTCAAAGATTTGTGACATATCTTATAGATGAAAAAACCCCCTTCGTAATTGAAGAGGGTCTTGTTCTATAAATTAATTTAATTTCTTTTTTTAGCATCATCAAACATTCCAAGTCCACGACCTCCAATAATAATTAACAAAGCGGAAATCATAAAACTAACCTCCATGGAGTCTTGATTACTTGGGTCAAGTTCCAAAAGTTTATCAATAATCATTGAAAATGGTGTGAAGAATAACCCAGCGTTAATAATACCCATTCCCAATAATCCGACTTTAACTGAATGCCATAATTTTTTCTTTGTACTCATTTTTTCTTGTTCGGTCATTTCCTCAGAACCATTTGATTCCAACTCAAGATTTTCAACAGCACTTTTAACTTCACCAAATGAAGAGTTCGGAGAAACTCCCAATAGAGAAAATGCGTTTTTAATACTATTCAATTCTTTTGGAGACATTTCAGAAACAACTTTTTCTACAACCTGTTCAATTCTTGGACTGTGTATAACTGCATCCATAAGAGCTTCTTCCGATTGTTCACGAATGATTCTTTTTACCATTCTATTCAAATCGGATTCAGTTAATCTTATAATTTTTTTCATGAAAATATATTTTCAATAAATACTCTTAAAAAGGACAATTTTTTTCCAGAATTTTTTTTCTCAGTTGAAGGATAAATTATAACCAATGGTCGGTTTTAGAAAAAGAAAATAACCTTCAATATCTCTCAATACTTGGTTTACATTCCTACCCGACAAATGATAAAACCCATGTTGACTTTTTTTGATTGAAATAAGTTCCCCATTTGAAAAATATATTCTTTTCGGTGACCTTCTAACAACCGAGACCTTATTACTCCCATTCATATAATGGTCCCCAACATTACAATCCAAAATAAACTGATGTGATTTTATCCATAAATTTTCCATAACACAAAAATAAGAAATGTTCGTTTTTTTCTCAAAAATTTTTAAATAAAAAACCCCCTTCGTAATAGAAGAGGGTCTTGTTCTATAAATTAATTTTTAAAACATTGATTCCAATTGTTCAATAACTTCTTCAGCATAATTAAAAATTTCATCAACTTGGTCGTCAGATAATTCATCGTCCGAATTAGCGTCATTCATTATCTTATAAATTTCAGTGATGCATCTTTCGACCTCATCCAAATCCCCTTCCTCTTCCATCGCGTGATTTGCAACAATGTCAATTATTCTAAAATAATCTTCACTTGGGTCTTCCATTTCCATTTGTTCTTTAACAATCTTTTTAACCAATCTTGTTAAATCAGACTCTGTTAATCTTATAATCTTTGCCATTTTATAAATGTTTATAATAAATACCCCAAAAATTTTTAAATGAAAAAACCCCCTTCGTAATTGAAGAGGGTCCATAAAAAAAATTTTCAAATTATAATGTTCCGTAATTTCTCATTCTTCTTGACGCTTGTCTACATACACGACCTCTTTCAGCTTCACCTTTAATTAATTTGATTAATTTAACAACTAGCATCAAAATAATAACAGCAGCAAAGATCTGAATGAAAACAACAGGTACACCAAAACCAGCGATAGTTATAATCTCACCCACTTGTTCACTTTGAGTATTTTTCTTGAAAATAGATTTAACTTTTTTAATTAACTCTTTAACATCTTTTACAGAAGTTAATTTGTCAATTGCATCTTTAACTTTTCCAAGAATTGTCTTTTGTTCTTCATCCGCATTTGGAGGAGTTTCAAGTGGACAATCATTGACGGCGAAATCAACATCTTCAACCGATACAGGTTCTTCTTCCACTGTTGATAACTCATAATTAATGGTATCGACTACTTGAGATTCATCCTCTTTCAAAAGCCTTTTCTCCAACCGAATATTGGCTTCTTGTATGTGTCTAATTTTACTATAACTTGTATTCATAATACCATTTCAAATAAATATAAATTTTCCCAAAAATTTTTTTTGTCCATTGGTAGTAAAATCATAATGAAAAACTTTCTCCACATCCACAAGTTCGGTTCGCGTTAGGATTTACAAACTGAAACCCTTTACCATTTAAGCCATCTGAAAAATTTAATTCAGTACCAAATAGGTATAGTAACGATTTATTATCTACCAAAATTTTTACACCTTTATCTACAGAAAGAGTATCGTTTGATTGTTGTTCCGTATCAAAAGAAAGATCATATGACAATCCACTACAACCCCCACCTTTTACTGCTACTCTTACGAAGGGTGTTATACATCCACTCTCATCTATAAGTGAATTTAATTTTTTTGCTGCTGATTGTGAAACTGTAATCATATGTGTAACATTGTTAAAAAAAAACCATAATTTAACCCGTTGGGTCATTTACTAAAATCTGGTTAAAGTCTAATACATCTTCATAAAACTGTGAACTAACCATTTTAACTTTCAGCCCCGTATTTTTCTCGAACCAATTTATAAAAATATCTTTCCAAATATCTCCGAACAACCCCATCAGTTTTCCATAAATTGTGTCAGGAATAGTAGCAAGTGGACACATGGACTCAGAAATTTGTTTGATCAAGTTTGTGTTTACACATAGACTATACCAAATTGAATTATCAAAATCATCAAAATTCCTTTCAAGTTGGAGGAATATCTCACCACCTCCATCTTTTAAATCATCTTTATAATCTTTTCTACTCATCCAACCGTGATAAGGTTTTAGATCCTTTTCAAAAATTGAAATGATTGCTTTTTCCAAATTATTAGATCCACCTCCCTTCTCATCAAATTGCTCATTAATTGTATTTTTTATCAAACTAATAAGTTCTGCCTCTGTGAGTCTAACAATTTTTTTCATAATATATTTTATTAGTCGTTTGTTTCTGCGTTTAATCTTCCACCGGCATCAAAAGTACTGAATTTCAATCCGGCGTATCTCATGAGTTCAACCATTTTTGCTCTCAGTTCAGTAAAATAAAGTTCTCCATATGCTTTATCAACTAATTCTTTGGTTATTTTTCCACCATCCCATCCATATTTTTTCATAGGAGTACTATCAATTTTAACATCACAATCATAATCAATAAAATGTTCAGTCATGTGGTAAGGGCCCATCTCTCTTCTTTGTTTTACTTCTGAGGCTCTGTTGGTTTTGAATGAAACAATGTATGGATAACTTTTGGGCATCAAATTATCCCAAATTTTTTTCAGAGGTTTTGTCACATCTGCAACAATTTCGTCCTCCCTATATTCTTCATTCCAACTCATAAGGTGTTTGAGTCAGCATCAATTTTCGGATCCTTTGATTTGAAGATTTGTTCATCAAGATAAGGTTTCGGATCACCAAGCTTTGTTTCAACCAATTGTTTGAATTTTCCAAGCTCAATTTTCTTTCCCCCTGTGTGTTGCTCACGGATTGAATTCTTTTCTTCCTCCGTCATGTTATTTAATAAATGTTTCATAATTAGTGTTTTTGATAAATACCAAATTTTCCCAAAAATTTTTCCAGAAATTTTTTTTACCCAAATCCGTTATTTCTGCTATTATCCCCCCCAAACTGACTATATGACAGGTAGGAAGGGGGGATACGGCGGGCATACGGGGGGAGGGCCCCCATGCCAGGGAGGGGGTTATCCACATATAGTTATCCACATATTATACCCCCCTCCCCGTTAAGTTATTAACTTGATTTTGGTGTCTGTTCAGCGTTCTCGATGGGTTTGTTAACAGTTGTGTCTCGGGGGTTGGCACCATCGGTGGGGGATGTCACTTTGTCATTTTGGTTTTGTGGGAAGTTCCATCTGTATGCGCTGACATTAAATGTTTTTTTATTGTATCTATACTCACTGGGGATAACATTAGACTTTTGAATTCTTTTAATCTCTGACGCTATATCTTTTTCTATTTCCGAAATCTTCGAACTGTCCTTCTTATCGAAAAAGGTGGTGAGGTAAACGGCTTCGTAGTAAGGTCTCCCTAAAAAACTCATTACATTTTTTTGTGTCAGCCACCATTCGGGGGTTGAGTCGGTTAACTTGGCTAGTTTGGGAAGATCTATATTTAATGTCAGAAATAAAAGAGTGGTGTATTGTTTTAAGTCATCCTCATTTTCTATGAACACGTCTTTGATCCATGGGTATTTTAGGATAAGTCCCTTTTTGATAATCTTGAAGATGGGGGATGATTCTACTTCTTGCTTGGTTGTCATGTGTATAAGTTTATTTCGTGATATAGATAAATATTCGTTCTTGTGTATTGTCTGATCAGTTGGGTTGATTTAAGGGGTTTGGCCATATCGAATTATTGTTGTAACTTAGTGGTATGTTATATCTGAAAACGCCCACTTCCGAGATGACAACCCCCGAGATCCGTAGGGTTGTATGCGAAACAATTAAATGGTGCGAAACAAATCTTGGCGTTAAAACCAAGAGTCGGACCCTTAAGTACTGTGTTCGTACACTTAAGGATAAGTATACTCCTGCCTATGGCATGTATGCCCCTAATGAAAACAAGATCTATGTTTTCAGAAACCATGCCCCCACCGTTAAGATGGTGGTTAAATCGGTCCTTCATGAATATACTCACTTCCTTCAGAATCTCAGGTACTATGGAAAAGTCCTCTCAGAGGTGGGGTATCAGAAACACCCACAAGAAATCCAGGCTCGTGTGGTCGAGCAGTTATACTCTAACTGTTGGAAGGATATTAAAGTGAATCTTTAATTGCATCTCTTGCCCACTCTATAATATCTTTGGGTTCGAAGTCCTCAGGATTTCCCCCCACCTCATGGGCAAAGTATTCTATGTGCGCATCCACGCAAACCCACTCTCCCGTTGAGAGGGGTTTTTTTGTCCACCCTATTTTTGGTCTCTCGAAGTATAGGGTCCCCACCTCTTCTACATCATTCCATATCTCCACCCTTAGGTGTATGTCATCTTGTCTTACCACTCTTAGAGTGAACTTAGTTTTCCACATGTTTGGAACATATAAAAAAATGTAGAAATGTGAATAAATTCCCCCCTCATACTATGACCATGTGGATAAGTTTATTGAAAAATATTTGAAATTGTCAGTTTGTCAGTCGCGCGTTGAAGGGGGGATAATCCCATCGGACCATATTCCCCCACTTTTCCCCTACATAAATTCCCACTTTTTTCCACCACTTTCCTTTGTGGTGATGGTGAAAACAAGGATTTTTCCCCTCTCCTGATAGCGTCAGGACCAGTTTTTTATGTGTTATAAAATCCAGCAAATAAGGGAGTACTTGGTTAAAAACGGGGGGAGTGAGTTTACGAACCTTTAATCTTCAATGAGTTATGGTTTAGATGACACCTCATGTGGTGGTTATTACAGTCCCCTTCAAGGAGAACATGTTGTAAATGGTGGTAATTTGTGGGATTATATTCTATTACATATAATTTAACCCGAAGGGGATGGTTTATATGTAATCTCATATATGAACTATATGGTCATGTCGAAAATATCGTTTAGTTTCATCACGAAGTGTTGTTTTATAACGATATCGTATACATGACCATGGTATCACCATCTCACCTATGTTCTCTCATTAGTGGGGGACGATCCATATGGGGGGGGGTCAAGTAATAGCTTGACTATTGTGGTGTTAAAGTAAAGGTATAGCTTGACTGAATGATTATACGATTAATGAATGAAGTGAGGGACATCCACGGAACGGTAGTGGAGTGGATTGTTGTTGTCCCGAACTGAATGAATTAATAGGATAATCTATAGAGGTTAGTTATATTTATGACTATGAAGGACAAAACACAAGGATACATCGATTGGGGGATGAGAAAAAAAATTATAATGAGACTTTTCGAGAGTTTAATATTACCTCGGTATCCATGGATAAAAAAGATTGGAGTAATTAAAAAAGATGGTCCAGGTGGGGTATACATTAATATTGTTATTGGAGAAGCGACTACGAGTGAGATATGGGCCGCAAAAAGGGATTTCGAAGACGTTTTATATGCGGCATCTATAGATAAGGATGATAATGGTAATAAAATATCCTTTGATATTAATTGGACATAAAATAACTATTCTACTCCCCCGAAATTATCGTTGTAAGCTTGTTCCATTTGGTCCATATACTTTTCAGTTAGGGAATTAAATACTTCATCGTATGGGAAATCTTCTCTATCGGCTATAAGCTCAGGGTGAATTTCATCTATTGTCATGGATATAACAGCGTGAATCATATTTCCGAAATTTGCTGGACGGTCGTCACCCCTTCTGATTCTTTCTTTTGTGTTAGAAATCCAGTAAGACAGTGATTCGTTAAAACTATCGTCTAACTGTTTTAGAGGTACTCTTCTTTTGAGAAAAACACTTTCATTTAACCCCATCATTTGTTTTATTCTGACTATATTCTCCTGTAGATTCATAAAAATAAATATCCCGATCATATTCTCTGAGAATTTTCTTAATATTATTTACAAACCAAATAATTAATATTTATTTAATTGAATTTAGATTTATTAAGAAATAATCTTACACCCGTATATGAATAATTTTTTAAAAACCTTTGAAATTCTACTTAGGAAAGTGATTTTACCTAAGTTCCCCCGTATCAGTGATGTTAAAGTAGAATATAAAGGGTTTCATCGGGAGGATATACAAGTAACTTATTATACTGACTATAAATTTGACATACTTTTTGAAAATAATCTTTATCATGAAACTTATGGTTTATTAGATATGATGGGATTAGATAAAAGACCCTATCTGTGGGTCAATTATAAGTCTGTCAATAAATCTGATAACTAAAAAAAGTATTCACTTCTTTACTTTTACACAGTTGGGATATCTCTTACCAAACATAGTTTTCATCCCTTTTTTTGTGTAACCTGGCCAACACTTCTCAGTCAATTCTCCTTCTTTTATTTCGGATTGATTGATGTCTATCTTGTCGACAGCATCCACAAATTTGTGACACTTATCTGATACACCACCTTTTTCATGGTCCGTTATGGAAACCTTTACTGTATTATAACCGAATGTGATATCAGGATGATGGTTTTGTTTCTCCGCAATCTTTGCAACCTTATTAACGAAATCTAATGTCTCCTTGTAATCAGAAAACTTGAACTTACGAGTTAGTTCCTTCCTTGATTCTTCCATCAAAATAACATCCTTAATTCTTTGTATATTTTCTTGTAAGTTCATTACAATTAAATATCATTATTTTTACTTCAGTGGAGAAAAAATTTTTTGTGATACCAATACTTTGTAATATATTAGCAAATAAAATCAAATATTATGATCAAATCTTTTGTCGTAACAGGTATTTTTTGTTTAGCCTTCAGGGTGGTAGGAACACCCGTAACTGGTGAAATATTTGTTTTTGTTTGGTTGTGTGCTTATTTACTGACCAAGTTTTTTAACAACAAAAGTAGAACTTGATTCTATTTTTTCTTTGAAACTCTCTGACTAAATCTTAGATGGAACGTGGGTGTCATTCTTGTTAATGTAATATTTCTCGTTATTGTAACCACATTTATGACAAATATAAGGATCTAAACCACCATCGTCTTTTTTCCATTTCCACCCACATTCTCTACATTTAATTTCTTTTTCTTTTACAGACTCGTGGTATGGAAACCTTTGTGTGTCGTAAAGGGAAATATCAGGCGTTGTATTTTGGGCGTAAGCATCTTGGCCCGATATAATATCGCTTATTCTTTTAATTTCTTTTTTTGGTCTATCGATAGTGTAATCTTCAGGTCTTTTGTTCTTCTGATTTATACCCCATAATATCTGATTGTATTTTGCATCGACAAGGTTTTTTTGATCTGCCTGCCATTGGTCAACAAGGTCAGGTCTCAGATTCCTCATTGCTTTAAAAATATGATCCTGTGTGCCAGCTTCAGGGTTTTGAATATTGTATAGTGTTATCAAATTGGAAAAATCGCGGGGATCAGAATATTCTCCCGTCATTGGATCTATTTCAGGTTTACACATTTCTCCTGTACTAAGATCCATACATTGAGTGAGGAATATAATGCCGTCATCAAGTAGTTTTTTGAAATCAAAATGATATCTTTCCATACTGATAAATATAAATCAACCTATTTATAATCAATATGAATTATTTAATCACAGAAGATAGATTACAGTCAGTATTCAACAAATACATGGATGAGTTTACTTGGCGTGTTGATGATTTCGGTGATATTGTTGTATTTGGTGACGGGGCAAGATATTTTGATACATTCGGAGATTATCTATCTATTAACCCTTTCTTCTTAGAAAAAATGACAACTTTGTTCGGAGAAAATGCTGGTGATTTGATGTTCAATTGGTTTAACAAAAACTTCGAATGGGAATCTCATCCAGCAACTGAGTGGGGTGAAGCCGACTTCTATGAAGAAGAAAGCCATGAAGTTTACTAAACTTTTTTCAGGTGATTGAATTTAAAATCAATCAATATATTTTCGGGATCCCTTGAAAAATCTAATACTCTTGGTCCAAGATATTCTCTGAAATTTCTAAGAAAGTTTTCTTTTACAGCTCTTTCAACTTTCTCTTTGGTTATTCCTAAAAGTTCACCTTTTAGATAATTTTCAGGAGTATCAACACCAATTTCACCCTGTCTTTTTTTTACGTCTTGTATGTCAATTTCGATTACAACCTTACCATCTTTTTCGAAAAGATCTTTGATCTTGAATTTAATTTTAGTTTGTATTTCATTGGTGTCTATTGGCCATCCCCATGTTTTCGCAAACTGTGCTCTTTTCTTCTGTAGTTCTTCTTTTGACCCAATTAATTTTTTTAATTTTCCTTCAATTATTTCTTGGTGTTTTGCCCCTCTCCTGAGAGCATCCATTTCTTTTGGCGTAAGTAAATAAACAGGCACATTTAAATCCTTATCCCATTTCGCTTTTAGTTGAGTCGGATCGGAGTTCCATATTTGTTTTGACGTTGATGAAGAATAATTATCAACCACCTGATACCATCTTCCCTCCTTATAGAGAAAGATTGGATACCATCCATAAGAGAGAACAACATACACGTTTCCACCTGACTTATCAGTTTCCCAAAATCCCGAAATATTACTTCCTCTGAAAGGAAGCAACGCCTTTGTGTACTTGAAAGAGTCTGGGTTGGTGGTGGTTTTGCCCTGAAGTGTTCTTGGATCAAGAATTTCCTCAGGTCCTAAATCCTCATACCTTTTATTTTTGGATTTGTTTGCAAAGTAAAGTTCTGAGTAATATTTACTCAATCCTGCATCCATACCCATAATTTCAAGTGTTTTTGAAATTAACTCCTCTACTTGTTTTTTTAACTTGTAATTTGGGTTTTTGGCTCTAAGATCATCTATGTATTTGAAAATTTTGATGGCTACCTTCGGTATTTTGTCCATCTTTTCTTGTTCTTTTACTACATCCTTCTTTGTCTCTTTTTTCCTAAGAATATTATTATTGTAAAGTTTTCCGTCTTCATCGAAGAAATTCCCGTCAGTAACAATTTTTTTAATAGATTTCTCGAAGAAGTCTTGACCCTTATCTAAATTTTTCAAGGCTAAATTTATACCTATATTATTATTTTTTTCATCCATTACCCATCCACTATCAAATTCACCTTTCGAAAACAAATTTTTCAAAGCTCCTAAAACTTCATTAACATTACCTAAACCTGATGTCAATTTGGGACCAATAATTTTTGTAAATAAGGCAGATGCTAAAATATGTCTATAAGCATCTTGTTTTACATCATCTTTAGAAAATTCAATTTTAGATTTGTATTTTGATAAATTATAAATTTTAATAATTGAAGATATGTATTCAGGAATTTTTAATATTTTATCCAAAAATTCTTTATAAAATTGTTCGTTTACCGACTTTGGTTCTTCTCCTGAAAATAATGGATCTGAGAACTCCCCACTTGATACTTTTCCCGTGGTTTCTTTGGTTTTATCTTTCAATATCTTTTCCAATTCTTTTTTAAATTTTGTACTACCACCTTTATAGATGATTTTGATGAGGTATTTGTTTAAAGGATAAATATATTTGGTGAGAACTCTTTCTTCTGTTTCTTCGTTTTTATTATAAGGTAAATTTTTGAAATCAGGATCCATTGAAGAATAATTGAATGACTCTATTTTATACTTAGTCCTCAATTTATCTCTATCAAGAACTAATATTACATTCAAATCCTTCGGAGGCTCTAATGAAGATCCTATACTAAGACCGGGTATAAAGTTTTTATCTCTCGTGAATGACACAACGGATTGGTAAGGACTATTTTTTACCCTCTTATCCAATTCCAAATAATCATCACCGGGAAGGCTTCCTCTAAGTTTATCTTGTTTAAGAATAGATAATGCTCTCTCCTCCGAGGTGTGATGGTAAAGCGGGGTGCCTTTTATGTCTTCTAATTTCTCATGAATTTTATTACTCATGATTATAAATACTTCCAACTGTTTCTGTCATAACCAAATATTTCAAATTGTTCTTCAAATTTATCGTAAATGTATTCGGCCTCTTCTTGTGTGTATTTGTAAGATTGGTTATTTGTTTCTTTTGTGAATATATTGTTTGTTACAACTCTATTCCATTCTTGTTTGAATTCTTGGGAAGTTTGGATTTTTTGATTGATGAAAGATATTTTTTTCAAATCCTCATCGAGATATTCGAACCTTATAACATGTTTGGGAGGTTTTATTTCAGAATATACCTTTTCGAATTGAAAATGGTTTAACATACCACCGTCATATCTCACAAACTTTTTCGAAAACTCTATGAATGACATATCACAATCAGAACCATAACAGTCGTTTTTCAAGAAAAGTGAATAATAATAACTTTTCATTCTTGTATACGGGTTTCTTACATTGAGTAAGATGTCATAATGATGGTATAATTCAGGAATGGTCCATTCATGTCTTAATCCTTGAGAGAATTCTCCATTTATGTTTTTATTGGGTATACAAGTCTTATATTCATTACCTTCATAAATCTGGACCTCCCAAAAATTCAATAATTGACCTATTGTTCTTGTGGCAGTTCTTTCAGGTAGAATCCACACAGTTTGTTCAGAGTGTATAAAATTCATTTTTTTTCTTGTTTTGGTGGAATTCTAAAATTTAATGCCCTTTTACCATTGATGGTGGGCATACCATATTCATCAACCCCAATTGATTTGACTATGGTTTTTTTATTTTTGAATCTTCCTGTTAGAATGACATCTCCGATTTCAATCGGAATGAAGATTCCCATTTGTTTGACTCTATTCATTTTTATTACTCTTGTATTTTATATTTATAATGATAACTAAGATTTATGTCTAATGAAGGAAATGAAAAGATGAAGAGATTTCTTCAAGGAGGTTTTAATACTTTGCTTAAATTGAATGAGTTTTCTGATATTGACAAAATTGAAGTTTTTTTTGTCTTTGGGTCTCAACACAAAACTGCAATGTGTGATTGGGTTTATGGTATAAAAATTTATAGTCAAATGAGTATAAATTCGAGAGCAGATTCCGCTAGATCACTTCAAATTAAAGTTGGTAGGGCAACTGAAAAATTATTGGGAGTAAGGGTATGTTGTACCGATGTTATTTGGGTAAAGGACTACGAATAATATTATTTGCCGCCTGAAGAATGTCTGTCGATTCGTACCAAGGAGAATTATAATAATCCCACAAGGATCTTTTTGATGTGAATGGGTGGTCGTATCTTTTTAAAATTGATTTGGCAATTTTAAAATCCTTGACTGTCCAATTCAATTGTTTTTGAGGCACTCCGTAAATAAATCTCAATAGTTTTCGGTATGTTTTCATATTAATCTTTATAAAGTTCTGTTTCGTTTTCGGGATTCTCTTTACAAAATTTTCTCAGAAGGTATGCGGATATTGTATTAGCTTCAGCTTCACTATCAATCTCAGACTGGTTTATTTTCGTTGGATCCGAACTTTGTAGTGCGTGTATCCATTCATGAGATATAGTTCTGAGAATATCAATCAAAATTCTACTTTTACAGAACACAGCAATACGACCATTAGATTCACTACCTGTTGTAATCGACTCATTTCTTTTGTCTTGAAAAACAAATACAAGATCTTTATTAATGGGCGCATTATCCTGTAGAAATTCCAAAAAGTCCTTGGTTATTCCTACTTGGTTCGGTTTTAAATTTTTTCTTATATTTTTGAGAGACAGTTTCACAACTATAAATAGATGTAATTCATGACTTGTTCAAGGTCATTGTAAACCAATTTATCTTTGAAATCCAAGTGAGATCTATGTTCACCTTCATTCCACATCCAATCCTTAAAACCCAAATCAATAATCCTTTGGTGTATTTTTTGATCAAAATGATCCTTGATTAACCTTGCTCTCCTATTGATATCAATTACGTTGTTGTCAACTGTGCTATTTCTGTTGTTGTATTGTAAATATAGAAGTTTTTTTACATGGATGAATTTTGTCTCTAAGAAGGTTCTCACAATTAGTTCATAATCATCTGCTACAGGTAATCTTTTATTGTGGCCTCCTACTTTCAGATAAACATTCTTGTTCCATGCTCTCACGTGATTTGGCATCGAAAAATTGTATCTTATTGATAAAGGGTTAATATCAGAATAACGGTGACTTAGAAAATTGTCTACCCCATTTTTTATCCAATGATGTATCCCGTAACCGACGTTAAACGTGTTACGAGGATTGGAGTATCCTTGGTCACCCCAAATGTCAGTATAATATTTCATTTCGCCGTCATCATATAATTCACAAACCTCTGAATACATGAATCCAGCGTCAGGAAATTTGTTTGATGCATTGTCGAGTTCTTCTAAACAAGTTGGTAAAAGATAATCATCGTGATCAAGTTCCACCAACCACTCTCCCTCACTAAGATGACACGCTCTGTTTTTTACCAAACCAACGATTCCATTAGAGATAGGTGTGACTTTATATGGTTTAACCCTGAAGTCTTGAGAGGAAATCTGTTGTATATTATTCCAAGTATCTTCATCAGGAGAGTCATCGACTATAATCCATTCCCAATCCGTGTACGTTTGGTTGGATAAACTTTCATATGTTCTATAGATTCTTTCACCTGTTTTGTAAGTTGGTGTAAAAATTGAAAATTTTGGTGCAATTTTTGAAGAGTTTCTGAATGTAGTTTCACATACAATAATATTTGCGATTACATTGTCAGGAAATATTTCATCAATCGTTACTATTCTACGGTTCAATGAATCCAAATTAGATTGAAGTTGTTTACCTATAGTTAATATAATATCTGGATCATGTTCAATAAAATCTTGTCGAAAGTTGTTAATGTGTTTTTTTGAATGAACTTTAACCTTTTCGGATAATCCTTCCCAATGGTAAACATCGGAAATTAATTCGAAGGTTCCGATTCTATCCCAACCATATACTAATGCTACGGGTAATTTTGTCTTCATACGTGTTTAAACAAAGCCATATGAGGTTCGGATATCTCATGAATTGGTCTTTCTTTTGTAAAATAATAAAGTGCAAATGATAATCTATCAACTTCTTCAGGTGTTTTCAATGGACCAGGATGACCATGGTATGCTTTATCTGATATCGAAAATATAACAGCTCTGTTGAATATTGGATCAATTTTTTTAACACAGGTTTTCAAATCGGGGGTCCACAATTGAAGGTCTCCTCCCCACTCTTTTTTCCAATCTTTATTGAGATAAAGAAGTAAATTCAATCTCCTATGAAGTTTGGTGATCGGATGATAATTGTAATCAACATGCACTGATAATCTACCTCTCGATTTAATCCTATGTATTCCACCACCATAATAGGTTGGATCAGGGATTAATTCTTTTATTCCAGTGAGTTCCTCCAAATATTTCAGAACTTCGGTTGAATTCATGAATCCAAGAACATTATTTACATATTCAGGGAATCCTGAACACAAGTACAACTTTCTGAATTGATGTTCACCGCCAGCGTCCTCCTCCTCTCCTTTGTCATGTTCCCAATTATTTATAAAAGGTATTTCATTAACTGCCTTTTTCAAATATGACTCGTTCATGAAGTTGTCAATTACGATGTGAGGAAATGGATACGCGGTTGCGTATTGAGTCTTGAGATATTTCGGTAACTTGAGATCAATCATGAATTAAAAATAGAAAAAATATTATTAAAAATAAATCATTAGTCACCATCGGCTTCGTAAAACGAAACAATAAATTCTAAATGTAAGGAGGTGACGTGTTTATATCTATTCAGGTGACAGTAAGCTTTGAATCCGCCACTTGAATTCAGATAAGCAACATCTGGTTTTAAATCCTCACATTTTAACGCACCGTTTATACACCCCAAAAGTAAATATTCAGCAGTTTCCCTGAGTTTTTCCATGGGTGGAGGTGTTTGTGGTACGGTTCCCCATCTCCACCTTAAAGCTTTCATTGTGAGATATACTTTTTCGAAGTCGAAGTTTTCTAATACCTCGTCAATCATCTTCTGTATGTCGTGTCTCGGACTTGCCATGAGTTTTTGGTTTTCCATTTTCGTCTAAAAGCACGAAAACAATTTCATCAATTCTAATAATTGATTGTTTTGTATTTTTGTTTCTAACGTCGCAGGAGACCGTTATAGACGTGTTTCCAAATTTGACTACTTCACATCCAATCTCAACAATATCTCCCGTTTTTGCGGTCTGTACGAAGTTTATAGCGGACATTGCCTTGGTCACTATGTTTGTGGATTCAAGTTGACAGATACAGAAGATTGCAGCCTCCTCATCGATCCACTTTAATACCTGTCCACCAAACAATGTACCTCGGGAGTTTAAATCTTCTGGCTTAATTAATTTTCTTGTTCTATATTTCATGTCCAATATCGTTTTTTATGTCTTGTTTAACTTTTTCTAAATAAATTAATCTTTTATTGTGACTGACAAATGGTACACTCCAAAACTGTCTAGTTTTGGTTTTGAACCATCCGAAAACGAAAGAATAAACACCCATTACAAGTCGTAACTTTACAGAGTTTAAATAAATGGTCAAAACAGGTAAAGCCGGTGCCCCGTGTGTCAGGTACGTTCTGACTTTCTTATCTTTTAGCAACGGGATAGGTATTCCGTAATTTTTTGTTATTGGTTTAAATTTATAAGCAAAACCAGGAGTGAAGATTTGATCGAAAAATAGTTCAAGCATTGGTGCACATCTAAACCACCATACAGGGGAAATAAAATAAATCCTATTAGCCCAATTGATTAACTCTTTATATTCTTTGACTTTGTCAACACCAAAATCTAATGATTTTATCTCAGTGTATAAATCAATTATGTAGTATGATTCTCTATGGAGTTCAAGTGTATCTACAATTGTATTTTTTATACCGTTATAACAAAAACTTTGTTTATTAGGGTGTGCGACAATAATTAAATTATTCATATTTGACAAATATAATAAAAACCCCTCATTTTTGGAGGGGTTTTTATTATTTAGTTAACATAGGAATCACACTCTCTGTAGATCCGTTCCATTTTTTTATTTGGTTCTTTGGTATCCAAAATTCCATAACTCCGATTTCCTCGACCCTGCGGAGATATCTCTCACGGAAGGCTTCCGCTTCATGGACGCTTGTTATGTATTCCACTTTCATGTGTGAGGCACATATCTTACCCATTTTGGTTAACATAGAAAACTCATCAGTAAGAGTTCTACCACAACACATACAAACGTCACCACGCTTAATAGTCATTTTGCCTTCGAACATAACCGCTTTTGGAGATACTGCTCTAAGTTTGACAATATCCAAAAGAACAGGATTAAACTCAAGACCGTATTTTTCTTTCAACATAATACCGATTTTACGACCTATCATGATTGTTTCACCGGGTGTTGGCCAATTCATCCGAATAGTTTTTTCCTTATCTTCTTCCTTTTGAATCTGAGCCAAAGCGGTTGAGATTTGCTTTGAGGTAAGTGTACCCCACTTTTGAAATTTGGAAGCGATGTCCTTAACGAATGGGTTCTCACCCTTGTATTCGACGATACGCTTCACGTTTTCAGGTAACTCCTCCTTGTTTATAGTCTTAACCTCGGAGTTAAGAGCCTTCTCGGTAGCGGCGAGCTGCTTAGGAGTAAGACCTCCCCATCTTTTAAGGGCGTCTTTCATGTTGAGGATGAAACGGTTTTGACCTTGGTAGTTACGAACTTTGTCTTGAACTGAAACTTGGGTTGTGGTAGTCATGGTGTGTGTTTTGTGAATACAAAGATAGTAATTTCAGACGAATTACCATAATTTTTTTTACAAAAAAATTAATCCAAATAAACTAACCAAGTAGCAATTATGTATTTGTCGTTAGAGATTGGTTTGAATCCACAATGTACAAAAGGGAAGGAACTTGGAAAAATAACTAAACCACCTTTGGATGGCTTGATTTTTATCTCGGGGTAAAGGAATCCTGTTTCCCCACCTTGATAAACATCGTTTAGGTAAACAATCATTGAAAATGATCTTGCCGAGCTTTTTAAATTTTCAACCTCAACATGCCACGATTCGTAGTGTCCTTCACCCTTTTTGTATTTTTGGATTTGACAAGTCTCATAGGTTGAAGAACCAGGAAATAATTTTTTATCTGCATCAAAAGAATACCTGAACGGTAAATTATTGAGAAAATGATCACTTAAGTGTTTATTTATAACACTGAAAAAATTCTCATGATTTACCAACTCAGGGTGGTCATATAAATTAATTTCAGTAGTATTTTTTACATCGAAGTCAACACCCCCCATCATTGATCCCACATTAACGTTATCATCTTTTTCAAGGTCATTGAAAAGTTTCAGCAATGAGTCACAAAACTCATCTGAGAATACATTTTCTTTATAATAAATAAATTTAGATAAGTCCATTATACTCTATCACATACGTTTGGTTGATAACACCCTTGTCCTCCTCCTTCAACATAACCAATTCTCATATCAATGTGTGTAGATACCAAATAGGGTGTTTCTTTACCGCAAATTACACATTTATCAAAACTATCGGGATCAGGACTAAGTTCTTGTTTCAAGGCACAATTTAAGTGATCATAACCTACAAGGTAATCATATTCAACCTCTTTTGTGTTTTCACCACTGATTGAGCATTCCCAAGGACGTATTATCTTGTTTACTGTTCCGTCATCGTTTATATCCAAAAAAAAGTGTTCATCACCAATCGGTGGACCCTCTTGATTTCTTTTCTCTTGCCAATACTTGTCTCTGACAAGTCCCCCCAAAGCAAAATCATTTGGTGTGTTGAGAATCTCTTCTTGTGTTACCTTTACGATTATAGACATAAATTCAGTTTTATTTTTGAAATATAGAAAACAAAAACTTATAAACAAACAATATTTATAATTATGGACAAAAAAGTATTAATCGATAAATTAAATTATTTAGTCCGTCAGGAAGCAAAAGATTTTACAATCAAAGAGTTTGGCGTTGAGTTTGTGTATAATAAACAGGGCTTGATTAATGAATATTTCGTTAACATCGCTTTCGATTATCAAGGAAAAATTGATCCTGAAATTTATGATTTCGCCCATGATATTCAAACAATGTCTCAAAAACTCCAAGAGATAATTGCCAAATATCCAATTACTCCCCAAGGTAAAATAAACATGGATTATCAAAATTTCATTTCAGTGGATGGAATCATTTGGAATATTGATTTTAGATTTGATGAAAGTCATGTGTTCAATATGTCATTTAAAATTGATTTAGCCGTTGCCGAGTAAATTAGAAATATTAGCCAAGAACTTCGCCGAACTAACTCCTGAAGAGGTAGATTGGGAAGATATTATGAATTTAAGATCAAGATATAAAGACTATCTTGAGAGAAAATCCCCAGATTTTTTATTGAATTTGTTTATGATGATCGTGTCTTTGAAAAAGACAGGGAATTTCGACTTTTATGAATCCATAAGAGATAAATTGTTTGTGGTCGGATTCTATTTGGAATCAGGTGATTTTTTTACAGAAAAATGTGATTCATGTGATGGTGAAGGTTACAATACTTGTGAAAATTGTGATGGTTCGGGTAAGGAAACTTGTCAACAATGTGATGGTGAGGGTGTGGAAAGATGTTTCGCGTGTTCAGGAAAAGGTAAGGTCGATGGTGAAACCTGTCCTGAATGTAAGGGTGAAAGAGAAATAGAATGTGGAGAATGTGGTGGTGACGGGGAAACAACTTGTAGGCAGTGCGGAGGTGATGGAAATATCGCATGTGAAGAGTGTGACGGAACTGGAGAACTTCAATCTGATACTCGTACAAATTACGAAACCTTTATCTTCATTTCTTGGAATAAAAATCTGAAAGATTTGTCTGAGATGAGGGTTGGTACTGAGGCTTCAATCACATATCAAGAATATTATAGATTAACAAGTGTAGATACTTTTATGATCGGAGGTTTTACCGGTAACGGAGAAAAAAAACGCTTTGTTGAATCAGACGAGTTCTATATTTACTTTTTCGACGAAGATTCATTTGATTTAAATTTCAGACGTGCCAGAAAAGATTATTTGGGAACCGATGAAGGGTTAGATTATTACATGAAATTTTATGAGTGATGTAAAAACTTTTCTTAACCTGTTAACTAAGGCTGGATACCCAAGTGAAAAGGTTCACTCTGTGGCTTCATTGCTTGATTATGATATAGATAATTTCTTATCAGATCTAAATGATGAGTTAGGTAAAAAAGGTGTAGTTGAATTTTGTGATAAGGCTATTAAGAAACTCTCAGGAAAAAAGGGTATTCGAGTTGATTTAGAAGGACCTAATGGTGATGAATATTGTTATGTTAACATCTATCCAATATACTACGATGAGGAAGAATCAAAGAATGATGTGATAAGTAAATCAAGTTGGGGTGAATCAAATATTTTAGATATGAACCCTGATACAGGAGAATATCATTATGTAACAATTCAAACAATAATCGACAACACAGACATGAGTGGTTGGGGTGATTTGGACGAGTTATTAGACAATATCAAAGAAAAAGCCTACAACATAGTTTATAGTAATTGTGGTTTTGGTATATGGTGGGAATAAAAAAAATGGGAGACCGAAGTCTCCCAAAGGGGCTGTATAGTTTTGAACAGCCGCTCCACCACCAAGTTTAACGAACTTGGAAACCACCTTCTTTGAAAAGAGTATTTAAAATCTTTTCTACCTTTTCTTCACTGAGATATGGAATAACATCATCTGAGTTATCAGGATAGAAAAGTTTGGTAATGAAATTTCCGGTTTGAGGATCAATTATTGCAACTTCGAAATTTTCTTCAAAGTCACCATATAAACCCATAGCACCTCCGACTATTGACAATATGTACTTATCGTTGTAAAAAGTAATCCTCTTACCCCCAAGAACTCCGAGAGGTTTGGAATTATCCTGAATATAATCAATCGAAATCATTTTTGATTTTTTAACTGATCAAGTTTGACTTTGAGGAGTCCAATATTGTCTTTGTCTTTCTGAGTTTTATTAGGTTTTTTTGTAAGCTCATTCATCATTCTAGTGACAAAGTTTTGTTCATCCTCAGTGCCTTGAGTTTCTATTTTTGAGTTACCCTTCTCGAGATGGCGACCTAAACGATATCCAACATATCCCACCAACCCAAGAATGACTAACTGACCAAAGGTAAATTGTTTCATATATTATTTTTTTGTGATTTCAGCTTCGATTTTTGATTTAGTAATCAGAACATCAGCAGCACTGTATTGTGGTGTGTTTGTTAAGATTATTGACTCAACCAAGTGTTTGAATGGAACATGAATAAAAAAATCTGTTCCGTTGAAAAAAGTAAGATCGTTTTTTAATTCAATACAACTTTGTACCATTTTCAAGAACAATTTAAACTGAATCGGATCGATAAATGTTTCATTTAAAAGGGTACCGAATTTCTCGTTCTCTATCTTAATTTTGTATTGAGTAAGTGTCATACCTGATTATTTTTACAAAAATAGTAAACAAAATTCAGAAAAACAAAAAAAATTATGAGTCTTCGCACATTTGTGAATTTTAGTGAAAAACATAAATGCTTTTCTATTACACAACCTAGAACTGCATCAAGGAACTTGACTCGGATTCTAAAATTATATGATTTTGATACTTATTTACTCAATAAAGGTGAGTTAATTTTTGTTCATCCCAATCCTACACACAACCATACCACCGAGTTGATGAACAATCATTTAGATTATGACATTATTTTAAGTTGTAGGAATCCATATTCATATTTTTCAAATGGGTTCAGAATACAACAATTAAAAAAAGATTTACTAATCTCGACATACGACCTTAAAGATGAATATTACGAATATATGTCTGAAATTATTTTCAAGACTTCTACATATCTTTGGCAAAAGGGTTATGAGTCTGAGGGTATCCCATCTTTGTTAAATAGAACCATAAAATACAGAATCAAAGTGGAAAATTTTGAGGAATCTTTGATGAAAGTGCCTTTTATTTCTAATTCTGACCCTGAAAAAATATCTGAGGTTTCCAAATTTTGTAATGAAAAACTTGGAAAAACAATGCCCTCAGATAACATTTTATGGAGGGAATTCTTCCCCGAAGATTTCAGATTATATTACAACCAAAGAAACGCAGATTTAATTTACGAAAATTACGAATCAATGTTTAAAGTGATGGATTACCATAAAGACTCTTGGATGTTATGATGGTGTTTGATTACCGTTCAGAATTGGAAGATTGTGGTCTTTAACACCCCCATCAGTTATAATCCGATATGTTACAATATTTCCTAAATCAGGAAAACTAATTAGTTCAACCTTTATACCCCATTTGTTAACGTGAAGATTTACCTCAGGTGTAACAATTTGGGTCAGATTATCTAACTTATCCCAAGTCTCACGCTCAACCATATCTCTAATTATACCCTGAGTTGTATCTACAAGAACGTCATTTGCGTGCATCACACCTAACAAGAACTTTTCAACATCAAAAATATGATATCTTACAATACTTGAGAGAACTACACTTTTGTCATCGAAAGATGTGACTGTTTGTGGTTTTAAGTTTACTGTTTGGGTAATAACAGGTGTAACCCAAATCTTATCAAAAAATGGTATTTTACAGTTTAAACCGGGTTCTACAACTCTTATGAATTTTCCACATCTAAGATGAACGCCTTTTTCCCACTGATCTACAATTTTGAATGGAAGTATATCATGGATGAATGTTACCAACAGGTCTATGAACTTATCAAGCATAAAATAAGATTTGCTGCTAAGTTACAAAATTAAAATAACACTACAAAATATTTATTATAATGTTAGAACAAGATTTAAATATATTAGACAAAATCTTTAAAGATTTGAATTTCACCACAACTTATAGAGAAATCTTGTTATCAAGTTTGGTTAACAACCTTGAGAGATCGGGAATGAAAAATATTACTCGTAACTTTATCTACGTATCTTTATCCCCTGAAGAGGGTAAGAAAACTGCTACTGAGATAGCGGATTATTGGGAGGAGATGAAACAAACCGGATCATACAAAACCAACCTTCAAAAAACTTTAGAAAATTCACCAACCTTTTCAAAGTATCTGAAATAAAAAACCCCAACCGTAAAAACGGTCAGGGTTAGGCAAAAAACTCTGAGAATACAAGTCTTGACAAGAGTCTTTAGGAGGATTATTTGGTTCCCTCTGTTTCCACCGTCTTTTGAACGGTAACTCTCAGTCACGGTCAATTAGATTAACCAATCCTTAAGTTGTCTGCAACTCTCTCCTTACTCATCACTCTTCGACCCTGCCGAGCCAATTCATCCTTGCGGGATTAGAGAACTTTCGTGAAAATCGTGTCGGGCTTGGGACCCTTCACGGCCGTGAACATCTCACGACTATGTAGTGACCTGTCACACACAACTGACGAGCACTTTTCCTTGATTTAATTTAATGTTTTGGACATTGATTAGACCAAAGTTGGTTTTACGGATTAGGAAGGTAGTGGCCCGTCTGAAGCCAAGTCATCTTTTGGATGACACGATACTAAACTACCCTCTGAAGTGTCCCCACTTCCATATTTCGAGTCAACTTCATGACTAACCTCTTGGTAGAGATAAAGTCAAGGTCTCATCAGCACCACCTGTTATGAAACTTACCTTGCCGGTGTTTAAGCCAACTCTAACATTGAACTACGCAATTGTGACAGTGGATACTATCATTTCTTACATAAGTTCTACAGGTTACTCTTGTTGGTCTTCCGACCTCAACCAAACGACCCGAATCGCTTGGTCACCTCACCAACTTCCCTACAGTGTTACCCTCGGTACTAGAGGTGGTGTGATATCCTGCTTGCCTACTCAAGCTCCCTTTCGGAAACCGCAGACAACCCAAAACCAGGGTTATCCACTTTATACTACTTTCGTAGTTTATTTAACGACCATAGGCGGCCAATATCTTGAGTCAAAGAACTTTTTAATTTGGAAGGAAGGGGACTTTTTACGACCCCAACCTTCCATTTGTTTCACAAAATTAAAACAGTATTTGGAGACTGTCAAATTTTTTTGAAACTTTTTTTGACTATTTCTGATTTGATTCTAATACCTCCCACTTTAAGTGAGACAGGTTCAAATTCAGTTTCATCAAAGAACAAATGACTTTCGTCTTTTGTTTTACGAAGATAAGAAGAACTTTTCAATCCATCAAATCTTTTTTTGTTGCGAGGGTAGGATTCGAACCTACGACGCCAAGGTTATGAGCCTTGTAAGCTACCTCTGCTTTACCTCGCGATATAAAATTGGTAAAACTACCCAATACTTTGATTACGTGGGTCGTTCTCCCTCAAAGATCTTAATTTCGGTAAACGATAAATATACTTTAAAATCGTAAAGGACTACAAAGATATTAAAAAAAATGGTTCTAACAAGTATTTCACAAACATTTTTTTACATATCTAAGCTACGAACTATTTTTTTTAGTTGTCTCCTAATCCGATAAGTATGATAACAATAACAAAAAAAAAGTATAAGACCTGAAACTATCATTGTAATATGATTTCTGCTAATCTATAAACAAATTCCCCTGTTGTGTTGGGATCAATCTCATTCAAAGTAAAATACTTCCATTCAGTGTGTTCTTTACCGTCAATGGCATTATCCAAATCGGGGGTTATTGGTATATCTGAATCTAATAAATATACATACATTAGTCCTTTTATTTTATATCCATCACGAGTGTATCTTGGAATGAGACCAATAAAATTTATATCTTTATCATCGACATCGACTCCAGTTTCTTCGAAAAACTCTCGTTTAGCACCGTCCATTGTTGTTTCATTTTCCTCGAGTTTACCTCCGAAAATAGACCACATGCCAGGAAAAGCGGAGAGAGAATTTCTTTTTCCAAGAAGAATTTTATCTCCCGACTTGACAATTAAACCTGTGTATCTTTTTGTATCCATGGTATTTATGATTATGGTTGTAAATGTAGGTAAAAAAAGTTTTAATGTCAAAACTTTAGTGACACCAAAAGAGCAAAAAATTGGAATGATGAAAAAAACATTCAATCATTCATTTAACGGACTTCTTTTTCTTATGAATGGTGATCAACAATGTTTTTGGATGAAGGACTGTATAATACCTTTGGATATTATCATTATAAAAAATAACGTTGTTGTTAATATTCATCATAACTGTTCTCCCTGTCAGAGTGATGATTGTCCATCTTATTGTGGTAATGGTAATATAGTTCTTGAGATTATGGGTGGGTCCTGTAAAAAATTTGGTATTGAAGCAGGTGACTCAGTTCAGTACATCCTTTAGTTTTTCCAAATTGTCTCTTTAACTTCCTCTTTATGCGCGATGTACCGAGCTAGAACAAAAAAGTAATCGCTTAATCTATTTAGATACATGGTTATAGGTTGTAATTTAATAAAATTATCCAAAACCCTACACTCCAAAACTTCAATTTCAGTTCTTCGAGCTATTGTTCTACAGATGTGTGCAATAGCTACTGATTTAGTTCCTTTAGGTAAAATAAAATTCTTTAGTTCAGGTAATTCTTCGCTCATTTTATCCATAGATAACTCTAATACTTTTATATCTTCCTGATTAACTTCAGTAAGTTCTGTATTATTATCATTAATAATCGTCGATCCTGCGTTAAATAAATTCCATTGAATTTGTTCTAGTGAAAGGTTTAGGTCAAAAACTTCACTTCTGAGTAAACCCACAAAGGAGTTTAATTCATCTAAAGACCCGACCGCTTTGATTTCTGAAAGTGTTTTGGGAACCCTTCTTCCCGATAATAAACTTGTGGTACCATCATCACCCTTTTTGGTGTATACTTTTTTTGACATGTCATAAATATATGAAATCTATTGAGATACCTCAACTTGAGATTCTTTGATTTTTTCTTTTAACGTTTTTTTGAACTCAAGTGCGAGACTCTTTAAAAATCTAATGTAAGGTGCATCTTCTTTTGTTGGATCGTATCTATAGTTTCCCATAGGTGGTCTTTTACTTCTACCCAAGTAATTAAGTCCAGATATATTTGTAATACACTTATGTCCACCTGACATCGATTGTAAAAGATCCCAAGCCGAAACTCCAACTTTGTCCAATATTTGTCTTTGTTCTTCACTCAATTCTGTGAACGGTATATCCATCATGTTTTTTATCTGCTCTAGCATTTGCTCGCCATTATCCATAAACATGAATCTTTCTCCATATAAAGCATCAAAATCTTTAAAAGTAAATCCAACGCTCTCAGGTCCCACCGCAGTTTCACTTATCCATTTTATTGTAGATAGGGGTACAACTCTATCTTTCAACTGACTCTCCCATTTTTTTAATACACTTTTGGATATTTCGCCAAGATTTACCCCTTTCAAGCTCCTATCTTTTTTGAAAGGATTACATGAAACTTGTAATAATCCCATTGGCCAAGCCATTATTAAGAAATCGGCTTCAGGGTATGTCCTAAAAGGGGTATATCTATCATAAGATCCTGGTTTTCTCATATCCCCTCCACCGTATTGTGTTATTATACCATCGGAATACTCTAAGTTACGAAAGTCTTTCATTGACCCCGCGTAATCGTCGGCATTGTATTGTAATTCTTCGGGTGTGGGAGCGTTATTTTGTTTCATCCAACTTTTAATATTTCCGAGAATCGAAAGAAGGGAGGGTTCGGAGTCTAAGACCAAGTTTTCAAGAAATCTTTTTTTGTTTTTGAAGGCTAAAAGGAGTTTGTTTACTACAAATCCCATTAACATTTTGTTTTTTTGAAGTGATTTCTCTTTATCATACCTGAACAGATAGTTAACAACATCCTCAGGTGTCACATTTTGTTTTATAAAGTCCGCAGAGTCAACCGTACTTATCAATAAAACATCTGTTGAAGGAAATAAATCTCTTGGAGAAATTATCTGAGATATTGTTTCGACGTTAGATCTAGCTTGTCTGAATGATTTTGATGCTCCTTTCTCGGCTCCAACTTGTTTATCGTGATGATCTGTGTGAATCACAAACATTGGTTTTCCATGGGCGAAATCGACTAATACTGGCATCGTGTCTCCCTGAGCGTCGTTTTTTTTGACAGCAAACTCTTTTTCACCATATTGAATAACGTGAGCGTCAACTACATCAATACCATTGTCCTCGAGATATCTTTTCATTGCAATGGCTGTGGTAACTCCATCCAAATCCTGATGGAAATAAATTTCCGCTTTCGGATATCTTTTTTTCAAAGCCGAGATATCTCTGAGCCCTGTTTCTAAAATTACTCTTTTCATTACTTAATCGATGGTCGAGGCACTGCCTTGGTTCCGAGGGCATCTACATCAGAGATACTGAAGATTTCGATTTTCTTTCTTGTCTTTGGGTCAAATCCAAACATCCTTTTCCCATCTTCTCCCATCTCGAAAAGGAACTTTCCAATTGGAAGAGTTGTTTTTACAGTCAAAATTTGCTCTCTTCCTGTTTCGGTTCTAACTTTGAGTATCTTTTTTCCTCCCCTATCAAGAATCTCAGCTTCAGCATTTTGGCCGGGGGTAACTAAGGTTATGGTTTTTTGCTCTTTAATTATTTTTTTAACGATTGTTTTCAAATCGTTTTCAGTTATTCTAATTACTTTTTTCATATTAACTTTTCAATGTTAGTAAAAACTTGGTTTTATTAATCTGAGCTAAAATCTCATCTCTTATGTTTAAAAGGTCTGAGTCATATTTACTATCTAAAACTTCCGAAAATGATACCAAGAACTCCACAATACCATCTATGAATTTTTGTAGATTAAGAACTTTGATATCTTGAAAGGCAACAACAAACTCTTCAGGGAATTGTGGTCTCCCATATTTTCCCATCATTGCTTCAGCAAATAGATCTAAACTCTCATCAATTGAGGCGTAAATTTTCCCATATGATCGATGTTTAGCATCCCCAAAAGTTTGCCAATGCAAAAACCTAAATTGATTTTGTATTTGGAATAGTTTCAATATTAATTCTTCTTTCATATTCAATTTACTAAGCCAATGGTGTCCTGAAAAAAGCACCTGAGATTAAGTCTTTCAGAAGATCTCTTGAGGGTTGAGGAGTTGAGGTTCCAGAAGAAGATGTTTGTGAGTCCTGGTCGGGATCATAAGTCACGTCTACTTTCGGCTCTCGAAATTCTTGTTTATAAATGTTTTGTCCTTCAGGTGAATTAACGTAATCTTGAAATTTCTCATCAATGTTTGGAACTTTAGCCGCCAATTCATCGGGTCCAACAAAGTTTCCAATTCCGATGTAATCCAAAAGACCTGCATAGAATTTAGTTCGTCTGAAGAGACTTATTAAATCCCTGTTTAGTCCAAGTTTACTCCATGATAATCCTGGCCAAAAATTTTTTGCCATCCATCTCGGATCAGAAGCTTTGAAGTTTTTAAACACTCCTGTATTCGAGGAAACGGTATTCTTCATTTTCTGAATCATTTTTACCGCGTCATCTTTTGATGCAAATGCAACCTTGGATGCAAAGCCACCAGCAACTCTTTTGGCTTCTGCCGACTTTTTACTTGCATTTACAAATAAATCGATCCAATCCGTAAGTACCTTTTTGAATCCAGCTGGAATTACTGGAACATTTTGAATTGCTGATTTTAGTTTACCACCCCATGTTATAGAGCTATTAATAAACTTTTGCATCATCGGAGATACCCTTCCCGCTTTTTCAAGGGCGACACCGGCCTCAAATGTTTTTCCGTTTTTAGCTAAAGTTAATGCTTGGTTCATCCCTTTGAATAGTTTACTCGATTTACCAACTCCTAATAGTGGTTTTGCTACTACGTCACCTACGTAAGGCACAACTGCAACCATCGAAAGAAATCCAAAAAAGTAATCACCTTGATTGATATAAGACATACCATTGATGAAATCTACAACCCCAGTAGGATCAAATATACCAAGAATGTCACCCAGTGTGTTATACCATTTTGATTCATTTATAGGTGTTTTAACTTTAGGATATAGTTTTTTCAGAGTCTCGACAACGAACTGTTTTTCTTGATCAGAAAATTGATTCCACTGCGACTGTGCGTTTTCTAATTTCAAAGAAAAAGCTATGTGTTGAAGTTGGTCTTGGCTTAATATAAAATCTGGCATTTATTTTTTCTTTATAAATATAGAGATTATAAAAAAAAGGTTCTTACGAACCCTTTTCAAATACCAACTCAGGTTGATTTTTTTCTTCCAAGAAAGCTTTGACCCTATTCTTGGCAATTTCACAATAATTGGGAGATAATTCAATACCAATCCATTTTCTTCCTTGAATTTCCGCAGCAACCAAACTTGTGCCTGATCCTACAAAAGGATCTAATATCAATTCATTTTTATAGGTAAGAATTTTGATTGCGTTATTTGGGATATCAAGTGAGAATGTTGCCTTTGTCAATTGTTTTGTGTCCGCAAAGTACTTCCATTGTCCATATACCAAATCGATAAACTCTTTTTTTTGATCTTCGGTATATGTTTTCTTCTCTTTTCCGTCTTCTTGCTCCACCATGACTGCAGACCATTGAGGTTCCCCTTTAACTTTCTTGATATGATGTTTTTTATATGCCAAAATTACACACTCTTTCGGATTATAAATGTATGGAGCTGAAGGAGACATCCATGATCCCCATGCAGTGGTTTTACTTCTATGGGGAGATTCCTCCTCGAGATCAACTACCCCAAAAAATCCGAAACCTATACTTTTCATAATGTTCCAAATCTCTGCAACCATGAATATACGACCACCCTTGGATTGTCTATTGATTTCGTAAGGTAAATTAATAGCTATTCTACCGTCATCTTTCAAAACACGATAGGCTTCTCTTAACCAATTATTTGAGAATGTCCTATATTGATCAAATTCCAAATCATCTTCAAATTGATCGTATTTAATACCCACTCCATATGGAGGTGAAGTCACAATTAAATCAATTGACTTTTCAGGCATTTCAGACATTACCTTTATACAATCCCCATTTATTATTTTATTAGTTTCCATTAATTTACAAATTATCCAAGCCAAATATAACGATCAATTTTATTTTTATGTGCATCATAATTTACCCTCGTCTCTCATTTCTTGTCGAATCTTACTCGCAGATATATCTCCAACCTCTTGAGGGGGTATATGTTCAATAATGTCATAACCAACACCACGACCGAAATTTACAGATTCTATGTCAGGTATAATTACAACTTTTACTTTTTCATCACCAACAAGTTTCCAAAGTTCTTTTTTTATGTTTGCCTCAACCTCTAAAGCACTGAATGGATTTTTTTCGTCAGGTTCGATGTCTCTAATACAAATAAGAATATTCTTACCCTCGTTTAACCTTTGATCAATTAACCACCTGTGACCTGAATGCCACGGCTGCCAACGACCAATAAACATGGAATATTGTTTAGAACCACTATTTTTCAGTTTTGGGTCACCCTCAACGTGTATTTTCCGCATATTTTAATACTTTTGACACTGATTCTTCAACATCCTCCTCAGTAGTATCAACACTCAGAAAGTTCTCAGTTGGGGGTTCATAATTTTCAACAAAAAAATCCTCTCTTCCTCTCAGTTCATTTGTGTGAATGTAAATCTCGACTAAATTAGTCCCCATTTTTTGTTTAAACTTGTCTCTTTGGTCTTTGTAAGGGGACACTAATGATACCACAACATCTCTTTTTTTATTATGAAGGTATTCAGAAATTTGTTGTGCTAATTCAATATTTTTTCTTCTCCCTGTTTCAGAATAATCTTTATTTTCGAATAAATTTCTCAAGTCATCCCCATCGATATGGAAGAAACTTGGTTTTTCCCAAATTATCCTTTCACAAATGGTTGTTTTACCAGACCCTGGTTGTCCTGTAAACCAAATAATCATTTTTCTAAGTTTTCAATTTTTCTGTTCAAATAGAAAGCGGCTTTTTTGAGGTCTTCTAATTCCTTGGAAGAATTTTTTTTACCTGCTCTGACCACGTATTTTACCACGTTGAAAAGATATGCATCTTTATCTAAATCCCAAGCTTCACAAACTTTAATTACTTCATAAGGGTTTTCTTCACCTCCATAATGATGAGGGTGATTGACCATTTCAACTTTCGTGTTCATTTTTTTTCTTCCCCCACTTTTTTTCCATGTAATCGATGTATCTATGTGTTTTGTTCCCATTATAAAGCATCCACATAATGTAGTAATCAAACCACCACTCGAGTTTTTTCAGGATTTTTTTCATTAACTAAAGTATTTTTGAATCGCGTCGAGTTTATCGTCAGCATCAGCTAACATCTGAAGTGCTTCCTCAGCGTTTTTATAGAAATCTGCTGTTGAATGATCTCCAATACCTACTGCGTGGTTTGATAATAATTCCAAAGTCAAAAGGGCTTTGGCTTTCTGTGCCTCCGCCTCTTGACGGAGCATTTCAAATAAATAGACTTGTACGTTTGACATTATTTAAATTTTTTTCTTGTTTTTATAAATGGTTCATTTGATGGCACACCATTCATCTGTTTGGGGTTTGATTTTTTCTTGTATTGATAAGTTTCTTCTTTGGGTTCAGTTTTTACACCTTTCCATTTTTTCCACTCGGTTTTGGAAACATATTCCCAACTAATTCCTACCATATTTATTGCGGTTTTGTCATCAACTCTTTTGATGTCACCGACTTCTACGTTTTTTGACTCTCTAATTGCTTTAATACACTTCATAGTTTACCTCCATGTTTAATTTATTCTCCAAGAATCATATGGAATCATAGATTTTGGATGATATTGAAAAAAAGATTCGTGAATGTAAGTATCGGAATTTTCTTGCTTATTATCAAGGTATGCTCCCCAAAAAGATAATGTGGAGTTTGAGAGAATATGTTTGTCACATTTTGCCATCATTAACATTGAAACATGTGGATCTTCATCTATAAACATAATTCTTTCCTTATTAATGTCTAGTTTATTAAGTAAAAAACTTGACTTTTCTTTATTATCTGTAAATAGAAGTATTTGATCATCAGTAGATAAGAGACTTAATACATATTCATACCATTCAATTGGAGGGATAATAGGTGAAATGAAATCATTATTATTACCCATCCTCATATGAAGAGATGTTGTTGGATTTCTGAAAGTCTTAGAATAGTTTTTATGGAGATAATCTAGTATATTGGTGTTGGGTTGAAAAAAATTTAGTAGATATTCTCGATTATGATGCCAATAATTTTTATTGAAGAAGTATCCTTGAATTAGAAAAGGTGTGTTTGTTATTTCTTTTATGGGAATAAATTCTCCACCCGACCCAGTGTCATACTCCCAAGCAAGTCTCTGATCTAAATCCCAAATGAAAGCCTCGGGTCTTCCATAAAACCATGGTAAATTTGGAAATATATCGCCTAAACTTATACCTCTATCTTTTACTTCGTGCCCACCCCAAGGATCGAAATGATGATTTCTTTTTGAAGTTTGGGTGATATTAGATTGTAAGGAAAACTCTGATTGATGAGATAACCAATAACCTAATACAGGTTCAACTTTTGGATTATCTTTCGCATATGATAATAATGCTGATATTTGAAACATTAGATTACCAACACCACCCATGAGTAAAACGGATCCAGTTTTATCCGTTATTTGAGGGATTAATGTTTTGTAAACCATAATGTTCGGCTATTTCTTTTTCTGTTTTACCTTCTTTAAACATTTCATAAATATTACTACTTTCCTCGTCCTCAAAAATTAAAATATCACTTTTTCCGTAAAGATTGAGTAATGAAGAAGTTCTGAGAAAATGAAAACATTTTTCTTTGTCAAGATATCTTCTGTTGAATCCCATAAGAACAAATGTAAAAAAAAGTATTAACTATTCCAAATTGTGAATTTTTTTCAAATTAACAATCTGAAATATGTAAGCCATAAGAGCTCTTTTCATCATTGGAATGAAAGTTTCTTCAAATGGAAAGTCTTGGCTACATTTGACTTCAAATACCGGAATTTCTTTATAAAAATCTGTGTTACTCCACGTGGAATTTTCCTCTATTAATTCGACAAAAGATTTCTCATCTGTTCCTCCTGAAAAAATAAAGTTTAAAAACGTCTTACTATAATGGTCATCAGTTACCTCTTTTCTTATTTCATATTCCCACAAATAAATTTGATCTTCAAATTTTTTCCTATGAAAAATATAACCTCTTCCATCTTCAAGTCTGGTTTTATTTTTTCTTATTTGCACAGATATCGAGTCATGAGCAACATTCCAAATTGATTTTGCTATTTCGAATGCCTCGTAAATCTTTTGCCCTGAATATTTTACTGTTTTGTCAATTTCTTTTTGTTGTTCATCTCGAAGTTTTGGTGGTATTTTTGGCACAAGATCTTTGAATAGAATTTCATCATCATATGATGATAGGTTTTTCTTGATGGTCAACAACGTATTTTCTTTAGACAAAGATTGAAGATTTGCCAAGTGCAAGGAAAGTTCTACAAAGTCAGGGTAGATTTTAAGTTCATCAAATCTACGATCACACTTTTGAAGATACGCTAATAATGTATATTTCTTATGTTCAAAATCAATTGGTTCTTTGTATATCCATTCGGGATCCAATTGAAAGGAACTTTTTTTCGTTCTTGTCATCATAAGGAAAATATAAGTTCATAAAATTGTTAATCAATTCTGAAAACATAGTATTCTGTACCCATGACATTAAATATCTCATAAGTTCCATCATATGGGCTTAACTGTCCATAACCGTCCTCATCTACAACTGCTTGCTTGAATTTATCCATATCAATAAAGTCTTCTATGTTTAGTCCATTATCTTCCATGTAATATTCTATGTTTCTTTCAACATCACTCAACAAATCCTCAAGCTTTTTGTCAATTAATTCATCTGGCCAATCACCCTCTGGAGCTGTTTCTATATCTTCAATATCTGATTTTAGTTCCTCAATTTTTTCCTCTAATTCTGTTACACTATCTTCTAAGCTTGAAATCTGTTCTTCATCTTCAATATCCAAGGATAATTTTTCAAGTATTTCCATTTGAGCCTCCAATTTTGTGATAGTTGATTTTTTAAATAATATTTGGTCCATTTGTCCATCACTGAGCATCCTATCTTCATCATCTAAATAAGCCTCAGGGTTTTGAGAAAGATCATCATCATACCAACCTCGGGCATGATCCAATACCGCATCTTCATCAATGAAATTTGAATAAAAACTTTTGTTAAATCCCGCAATTCCAATTTCATCTACCAATCCATCAACATAATCTATAGCGGCTTCTTCTACTTCAGATTCATTTCCAACGGCATATGTCTGACCATAGAAATCATCATGATCTACCTCAAATTGAGAAAGTCCATAGTGTTCATATTTCATTGGAACAATGTAATAAACGTCTATCATTTTCAAGATCTCGTCTCGTTCATCCTCCAATTCTGTTATTTGATCATAAATCTCAGAATCAAAGTTTTCTGAAGCATCATATTCTACATTCAAACGATCCAATTGTACTTGAATCTCAGATAATCTTTCCTCCTGTTCTTTGTCCCTGACATCAGCACCCTCGTTTTCTAAATAATTGAGTATTGCCCAGGCTTTTTGACCCTCTTCATCCAAATCGTTTGTTAAAGCCCATTCTTGTTCAACTCTCCTTTCATCGGCCTCCTGTTTTTTGGCTAACTTGATTTTTTTAATCTCTAATTGTCTCAGTCTATCCCTTTCTGTTTTTTCTCTTTTCTTATCCTCTTCGACTTTGACTTGTTCAGAGTATTCAGATTTTAGGTAGTTCTTTATTTTTTCGATTATTTTTTTGAACTCAGGTTGTTCAAATAGAACAGAATCCCTGAGTGTATTATCTATCGCATCATAGTAAGACTCGTCCCCGTTAAATTTGAGTGATAAACCGACCTTGTATTTTAAATCTGTAGATGGTAGCGTTTTGTCTATTATGTAAAACAATTTACCTTCAGTATTATATTTGTTAAATGTATCAGCTTGATCACGTCCCGATGTACACCACTTAGTCCCCTTACCATAATAACAAGATGATTCAAAACTTAATGGGTTGACAACCAAGTATCTTGGAGACTCATAAACAATATTTGCACCTTGAATTTTTTTGTAGTTCCTTCTTTGTCTTTCAGCGTATTGGTCGAGTGCTGTTTTAAGTTCGTCGATTGACTTGTAATTGAAAATGTCTGTTTTTTGTAAATTAGATCCGAATTTGTTAAAATAGTCCAAAAGACCTTTGATTATTGGAAAATTTGTGTTGAATCCTATTTGATCCAAGTTTTTTCCTACCCATTGATAGTATTTGGATGGAATCTCATCTACTATTTTTATCATTTGGTCTTGAGAAAATTTCTTATTAAATTTATCTCTAAACTCTGACACTCTACTCTCAACCAAAATAATTCTTTCTGACATCAAATTCTTTATTTAATAAATATTGAAAGACATTTATATTTTGAAAAGAAACATATTTATCTACATAAACAAAATTTAAAAATTACCAATCATGGGATGCGGATGTAAAAATAAAGGCAACCAAAATAATCAGACTCCTCCAACACCACAAGAAGTCAAAGCACAAAAAGTTCAACTTGCGAAACAAGTTAATGAAGATGTGAAGTCAGCCATCAAAAAAACTATCGAGAAATATTACAACAAAAACAAATCCTAAAAGGGATATAGGAGAACAACTCAATTGGTAAAGGGAAGAGAAAATCTTCCCTTTTTTTGTATTTATATGATATGGCAAACATAGATGATTTTCTTGAGATGTTTAACAACGGTGATCTCGATGTAAAAAAGTACTTCGGGGACTATTCTGTATGGTTCAATCTATTGAAAAAGAGAGGCTTAATGGATGAGGTAGATCCTCACAATGCCTGGGGGGGTTCCGAAGTTTGGCAAAACGAATATCTTCTTTGGGCTTACGAATATGATAAACCTGTTTTTTATCATTGGATTCAGAAACTTCTCGGTGATGTGGAAATTGAAAATGGTAAAGCTTATTTGGTCGTTAAAGATCGTGGTGAGTTAGCAGATTTGTTTTGTGACAACAGAAATGATATCAGTCAAGATACCATAAAATCTATATTAGAAGGTGATTATGATTGGGATAGATATTGGGACACAACTGATGACGTTTACAGAGATGTAATCGAAGAATTGAACAAAGAAAATCTAAAAATATTCAAGGAAAGGATATTGAAAGAGTTGGCTGGCCAACAACTCTCACCTGAAACTGAAGAAATGGAACTGATAGCTGCTGAGCAAGGTCATAATGAATTTTGGGAGTTAAATTCCGAAAATGTTTCGAGAATTGTTGATGATGACAAATCGATAGAATCTCTATTAGATGATGAACTAAGTGATATGAAATCGGACCTTTATTCAGTTCACTCTAACGCTTATAATACAGCATATGAAGATGAGATCTATGAAGATATATTTTCTGAGTTGGGTAAGTACTTTGAAGGCAAGGGAGAATATATCGAAAGACCTTCCACGTTCAAGAAAGACACCAAAGTTCAATTATTCAAAATTCCAATCAAGGATTTGGAAGGATTCTTGGGTGATTATTTATCTGAGAACAAAGGGTATGGTAACTCGGGTACAATAGAATATCACGGATCTTATATCGGATTACTCAAGGAAGACCAAGATTGTCTGTCGACATATGCACCCGACTATCCAAGTTATTCCAAAATCGATAAGTACATAAACGATTATTTTTCAGATTATTTTTAAATGGGCCTATTAAGCAAATTAGAAGAACAAAAGAGGGAATACATCCACAAAAAACCCCCAACCAACATCAGAAAGATTTTGGACCAAATAAAATTATTTGAAGTATATCCGAACATCTTTGCTGTTGTAATCAAGGACGACAAACTAAGATCGAGAGTCTTTTTGAGATATCAAGAATTTTATGAATCCGATTCAGACTCATTTAGAGGTAAATCTTTCAAATGGGAAGATTATATCAAATTCTACAAAGAGAGGACAAAAAAAGATTACTTCTCTTATCATGAGGACTTTACGGGATATAATGTACCGTGTGAAACGATTGAAGCCTGTGCAGCCAAAATACCTGATCTGAACATATATGATATGATTATGTACAGCATTACTGACACTATCAAAAAAATTGTTGGGAAGGACCCTTATTACCTTATAGGTATTGATCAAGACACCGGGGGAGATCCGACATTAATTCTACACGAGGTCGCACACGGACTTTGGTTTTCTGATCAAGATTTTAAAAAACAAATGACGAATGCCATAAATAATATGGATTCAAATGTCAAAGATAAAATGTTAGATAGAATAAAAGAGTTTGGATATGCTGAAAATGTATACATGGACGAGCTTCAAGCTCATATGTCAACAGGTCTTTCTATTAAAATGAATAGAATCAAAAATATTAAGTCCGCTATGGTTCCGTTTTACAAGATATTTATGAAGTATAAATCCAAAATCAATCCAAAACCTATCCCGATTGATTGGAGCACAGATTTAGACAAGTGATCAAATTTTTAAACATATTGTCCCAAGTTCTTACTGAAGCTAAAAGATATAGATTTACACCTGAGACTTTAGATAGAATCAACAAAATTGTTGATAGGTTATGGAGTGATAGAAAAAAAGATTATCAAAGAAGAAAGGAATTTGTTGGTATCATTCCTATAAAATTAGCTAACGGAGTTGATGGATTGGTCAGAGTTTACGTTAATCCAAGACTTAGTTATATCGGTTCTATGGATTCCAAACCTTCAAAATCAATTGACCCAGCCGACATAATTATTGAAGTCAATCCGAAATTCTACGAATCAAAGAAAAATCTTTATCTTACCGTTTACCACGAGCTTTTACATGCCAGTGACCCAACCCAAAGTGTGAATTGGTCACCTAAGTACGAGATGGGTTACGATCAAACGACTGATGAAAAATATTGGGGACATCCCATTGAATTTTTTGCGATATCAAATGAATTCTTAGAGGGACTTGTAAATGAATTTAAAAGAAGAGTTGAAAGATTCTCGATTAAGGATAATTCTAAATCACTACACAAATCCCTACAAAATATATTGAACTATTTTGCAAAGAATGAACCCCTAACAAAACAATCCTTAAATATTATACAAAGAATTAACGATGAAAATATAGGATCAAACAGATTATCTCAAACTATAGCTGATATACAAACAGATTTTCCTAATACTTCAGATATTTTTCCACCATTGTTTGAAGATGAACCATATTATCTTTATTATGTACAAATGATAAAACAATATAATCCTGAAATTTGGAAGAAATTATTATCCATGTTATACACAACATCAAAGGAAATTGAAGAAATAATCGACACAAAAAAAAGGGGTTTAAAATAACCCCTTTTCTTTTGCCTTATTTGTTAAGTATTCAAGTTTTCTTTCTGACTCATCTAAAATTATTTTTTGTTCATTAATTGCTTGAATTGCAATTGATACTAATTCTGCGTATTTTACGGTTCTAAAGTCCGATTTAACATCCAAGACTACAGCTTCGGGTATTACGTGTTCAATCTCCTGTGCGACAAATCCATAATCTATTTTGGGGGATATTCTTATAATCTCGTTTTCTTCATTTCTCCAAACTCTTTTATATGTTACACCTCTAATTTTCAATATCTTTTGAATCGCTTCATCTATATTTACAACATTTGTTTTCAATTTAGAATCAGATGGTGGCCCGGGAGGTCCTTGTGGACCTGTTGGCCCTTGTGGACCTGTTGGCCCTTGTGGACCTGTTGGACCCGTGGGTCCTGTATATCCTTTTGGTCCTTGTGACCCTGTGGGTCCTGTACCTCCTGGAGATCCTGTTGCTCCAGTACTACCTTGGCTTCCTCTTGGTCCTGTAGCCCCTGTTGGACCTTGTGACCCTTGTGGACCTTGAGGTCCTTGAGGTCCTGTTGGTGAGTTTCCAGTTGCTCCTTGTGGACCCGTGGCACCCGTCGGCGCATTTCCTTGTGCACCTCTAGCTCCAGTAGGTCCTTGTGGACCCGTGGCACCCGTCGGGAAATTTCCTTGTGCACCTGGTGGTCCAGTAGGCCCTTGTGGACCTGTTGGTGAGTTACCTACTGGTCCTTGTGGACCTGTAGGTCCTGTTGTACCTTGTGGCGATGGTCCTTGCGATCCTCTATTTCCTGTTCCACCTTGTGTTCCAATTGGTGAAGGTCCTTGTGATCCTTTGGTACCCTGTGCTCCAACCGCTCCAACGTTCCCTTGAGGAGATGCTCCTTGTGATCCTCTTGGTCCTATGCCACCTTGTGTGCCGATCGGTGATGGTCCTTGTGATCCTTTAGCACCCTGTGCTCCAACCGCTCCAACGTTCCCTTGAGGAGATGCTCCTTGTGATCCTCTTGGTCCAATAGCACCTTGTGTTCCAATTGGTGAAGGTCCTTGTGATCCTTTGGCACCCTGTGCTCCAACCGCTCCAACGTTCCCTTGAGGAGATGCTCCTTGTGATCCTCTTGGTCCAATAGCACCTTGTGTTCCAATTGGTGAAGGTCCTTGTGATCCTTTGGCACCCTGTGCTCCTACCGCTCCAACGTTCCCTTGAGGAGATGCTCCTTGTGATCCTCTTGGTCCTATACCACCTTGTGTGCCGATCGGTGATGGTCCTTGAGCTCCTTTTGAACCTTGAGCTCCGGCTGCACCGACATTTCCTGTTGGTGATGGTCCTTGAGCTCCTTGAGCACCTGTTGGTCCAGTAGATCCTTGTGGTGATGGGCCTTGTGATCCTTTGCTACCTTGAGCTCCAACCGATCCAATGGCTCCTTGAGGAGATGCTCCTTGTGATCCTCTTGGTCCTATACCACCTTGTGTACCGATCGGTGATGGTCCCTGAGATCCTTTACTACCTTGAGCTCCAGCGTCACCGACATTTCCTGTTGGTGATGGTCCTTGAGCTCCTTGAGAACCTGTTGGTCCAGTAGATCCTTGTGGTGATGGACCTTGAGATCCTTTGCTACCTTGAGCTCCAGAGTTACCGACATTTCCTGTTGGCGATGCACCCTGTGATCCTCTATTTCCTGTTCCGCCTGTTGGACCCTGTGGTGATGGTCCTTGTGATCCTTTTGCTCCCTTAGGTCCTGTAGCTCCAACATTTCCCGTTGGTGATGTTCCTTGAGCTCCTTGAGCACCTGTTGGTCCCGTAGGTCCCTGTGGTGATGGTCCTTGTGATCCTTTGCTACCTTGAGCTCCGGCTGCACCGACATTTCCTGTTGGCGATGCTCCTTGAGCTCCTTGAGCACCTGTTGGTCCTGTAGGTCCTTGTGGTGATGGTCCTTGTGATCCTTTGGCTCCGGTTGAACCAATGGCACCTTGTGGACCTTGTGGCGATGCTCCCTGTGATCCCCTATTTCCTATCCCGCCCTGTGGTCCAATCGGTGATGGTCCCTGAGATCCTTTAGAACCTTGTGGTCCAGTGTCACCGACATTTCCTGTTGGTGATGTTCCTTGTGCTCCTTGATTACCTGTGGGTCCTGTAGGTCCTTGTGGTGATGGACCTTGAGATCCTTTGCTTCCTTGAGCTCCGGTATCACCGACATTTCCTGTCGGCGATGCGCCCTGTGATCCTCTATTCCCAATCCCACCTGTTGGACCCTGTGGTGATGGTCCCTGAGATCCTTTGCTACCTTGAGCTCCTGAGTCACCTGTTGCACCTTGTGGTGATGGTCCTTGAGCTCCTTGTGAACCCTTGGCTCCAGTAGCACCTTGTGGTGATGGTCCCTGTGATCCTCTATTTCCTATTCCACCCTCTGGTCCTTGGGGTCCCACAGGTGATACACCTTGTGACCCTTGATTGCCTTGAGCACCAATCTGTCCTTGTGTTCCTTGACTTCCTTGATTACCTGGATCAGTAACCCTGTTTCCTCTCCATTGTACTACACCGTCTGAAAAATCAATAAGGGTACCCGCACTATTTGTTACTTCTGATACATTCAAATTTACATCACTAAAGGTGACTCCTTCATTAGAGACATTTGATATAGTGAAAAAACTTGGTTTGCTACTTTGTGAGAAAGCGATTTTGTTTCCACTTCTGAACATAGTGGTGGTTGTTCCACCTGTATCAATAAATTGTATTGTTCCACCCGAGGGAATTATTATAATATCTTCAGGCACTTATCAAATTTTTTAATTTGTTTATTCTTTCATAAATAGAATTAATCCTCGTTTGTTGTTCCTTGATTGCACCCACAGCGATCGATACAATTAGTCCGTATTCCATAGTTTTGTGACCAAAGGTATCCGTCCAAACTGCTGTAGGTATACTTTTCTCAATCTCTTGAGCAATGTATCCTAAAGATCTATTATGATAATAATTGCTATTAAACCTTTCCTCCAAGTCTGATCCCTTGAATGAGGTTCTTACGTATTCTTTATTCCAATCGAAATATACCCCTCTAAGTTCTTGAATCTTTGAATAGTTTCCTTTCAAACCTTTTATAGATTCTTTCAATCTCTGATCAGAGGGTGGGCCTTGTGGTCCTGGTGGGCCTGTCGGACCTGTCGGTCCCGTAGGTCCTGGAGAACCGGTAGGTCCTGTATTACCTGTATTTCCTCCTGTACCTGTGGGACCTTGTGGTCCTGTAGCCCCTGTTGGACCTTGTGGTCCTGTCGGACCTTGGTATCCTTGAGGTCCTTGAGGTCCTTGAGGTCCAATTTTTCCTTGAGGTCCTTGTCCACCTTTTCCTCCCGTAGCACCTGGACTACCTTGAGGACCTGTAGGGCCTGTAGGTCCTGTCGGACCTGTTGCTCCTTGGAATCCTTGTGGTCCTGTACCCCCTGGTGGACCTGTAGGGCCTGTAGGTCCTGTACCCCCTGTTGGACCTTGAGGTCCTGTACCCCCTGCAGCCCCTGTTGGACCTTGAGGTCCTGTGTTACCTGCGGGTCCTACTCCCCCTTGGTTTCCTTGAGCCCCTGTTGCCCCAATATATCCTTTTGGTCCTGTGCCACCTGGTGGGCCTACGCCACCTGTAGCTCCAGTATTTCCTTTGAAACCTGTTGGTCCTTGAGTTCCTTGACCTCCTTGAGAACCTGTTGCCCCAATATATCCTTTTGGACCTTGATTACCTTGTGGACCTACGTTACCTGTAGCTCCAGTATTTCCTTTGAAACCTGTTGGTCCTTGAGTTCCTTGTGATCCTACAGTGCCTTGAGCTCCGATATATCCTTTTGGACCTTGATTACCTTGTGGACCTACGTTACCTGTAGCTCCAGTATTTCCTTTGAAACCTGTTGGTCCTTGAGTTCCTTGACCTCCTTGACCCCCCTGTGCTCCAATATATCCTTTTGGACCTTGATTACCTGTTGGACCTTGAGTTCCTTGGCCTCCAGTATTTCCTTTGAAACCTGTTGGTCCTTGAGTTCCTTGTGATCCTACAGTGCCTTGAGCTCCGATATATCCTTTTGGACCTTGATTACCTGTTGGACCTACGCTCCCTTGGGCTCCAATATTTCCTTTAAAACCTGTTGGTCCTTGAGTTCCTTGGCTTCCTTGAGCACCTTGAGCTCCTGTGAAACCTTGAGCCCCTACAGTTCCTTGTCCTCCTTGAGAACCTTGAGCTCCAATATTTCCTTTGAAGCCCGTAGGTCCTTGAGGTCCTTGTGATCCTACAGTGCCTTGAGCTCCGATATATCCTTTTGGACCTTGATTACCTGTTGGACCTACGATCCCTTGGGCTCCAATATTTCCTTTGAAACCTGTTGGTCCTTGAGGTCCTTGTGATCCCGTAGCTCCTTGAGCTCCTGTGAAACCTTGTGCCCCTACAGTTCCTTGTCCTCCCTGAGAACCTTGAGCTCCAATATTTCCTTTAAGACCTGTTGGACCTTGAGGTCCTTGTGATCCTACAGTGCCTTGAGCTCCAATATATCCTTTCGGACCTTGACCACCCTGTCCACCTTGAGCACCTGTCGCTCCAATATTTCCTTTGTCTCCTTGTGATCCTTGAGTTCCTTGTGAACCTCGAGAACCTTGAGCTCCTGTGAAACCTTGTGCCCCTACAGTTCCTTGTCCCCCTTGAGAACCTTGAGCTCCAATATTTCCTTTAAGACCTGTTGGTCCTTGGGATCCTTGTGATCCTGTAGTACCTTGACCTCCTGTAAAACCTTGAGCTCCCACGGTCCCTTGTCCACCTTGAGCACCCGTCGCTCCAATATTTCCTTTGTCTCCTTGTGGTCCGACTCCACCCTGTCCACCTTGAGAGCCTTGAGCTCCAATATATCCTTTTGGTCCTTGAGAACCTTGTGGTCCTTGAGACCCTGTAGCTCCTATGTTTCCCTTACTTCCTGTCGCTCCTTGAGATCCTTGAGAACCGCGAGAACCTTGAGCTCCTGTAAAACCTTGGGCCCCTACAGTACCTTGTCCCCCTTGAGAACCTGTCGCTCCAATATTTCCTTTGAGACCTGTTGGTCCTTGAGTTCCTTGGCCTCCTTGACCTCCCTGTGCTCCAATATATCCTTTTGGACCTTGACTACCTTGTCCACCTTGAGCACCAATGGCTCCTATATTTCCTTTGAAGCCTATAGATCCTTGAGATCCTTGTGATCCCGTAGAACCTTGTGCTCCGATAAATCCGACATCTCCTGTGCCTCCTTGTGATCCTTGAGAACCTTGTGATCCAATAAATCCTTTTGGTCCTTGAGAACCTTGTGATCCTTGTGATCCTTGACTTCCCTTATTTCCTTGAAACCCTTGAGCTCCTTGTAGACCAATTGTACCTTTAAATCCCTGACCTCCCTGTGATCCTTGAGCTCCTTTAATGTTTTCTAAACTTCCAGCCCATGAACCATCTGAGTTGATTGCAATTGAGCCTTTTATTCTCAATTGTCCACTCGAAATGGTTAAACCTGTTGTAAAAATACCAGAGTTCGGATCGATTTTAGTTCCACTCGATTGTGTTGAAGAAGAAAGAACTAACGAGGAACCAACATCAGTTTGTGCTACAACATTAAGTTGAAGTTGTCCTGTATCCCCCTTGAAAACTATGTGAGGATTACTGTTGGAAGTGGTACCTGTTGGATATATGATTATGTTGCTAGCCATTAACTAAGTAAATTTTCTAATTCTTCGATCTTTTTATTTATGTCATCGATAAATATTTGTTGTGCTTTTATACCTTCCACAACCACTGCATTTAATTTTGGATAGTTGATTTTATAATATCCATCATTCAAATCTATTTCCACCACCTCCGGCAGGATTTTCTCAACTTCTTGAGCGATAAAACCAAGAGAGTGTTTTTTTTCCTTTGGATATCCCGCCTTTAATTTATAGAAAGTCTCATTCCAATCGAATTCAACAGGCTCTAGTTTCAAAATTATATCCAATGCGTTAGCTATATCTTGAATCTCTGTCTTTATTTTTTTATCTGAGCAGCTACTTTGATAAGTCTGTATACCACCTGCCCCTACTACGTAACAATCATTAGAATATTCAAAAAAGTCGTAGAATATTACCTTCGAATGGTTACCATTGTTGGCTTGACAATCAGCATTATCGGCATATTGATAGTTCCCATCTAATGGAAGTTGAGAGTAAAAAGTCACGGGATTTAATGGAAAATTACAAGCCGTATAACAACTGTGACCACTACCCTTATAAAAACTATAACAAGTTACACCCCCTGGTGGACCTTGAGGTCCCGTTGGACCTGTTGGTCCCGTTGGACCAGTTGGTCCTTGGGGTCCTTGTGATCCTCCACCACCCTGTGAACCTCGGTTACCAGTTGGACCTGTTGGACCGGTGGGCCCAGTTGGTCCTGTATTACCCGTCGCTCCTACATTTCCCGTTCCACCAGCACTACCTGTATTTCCTGTAGGTCCTGTGTCACCTGTTGGTCCTGTGGGTCCTGTGGGTCCAGCAGGACCTTGTGGTCCTTGAGGTCCCGTTGGACCCGTAGGTCCGGCATTACCTTGTGGGCCTTGTGGTCCTGTTGGTCCAGCAGCACCTTGTGGTCCTGTTGGTCCAGCAGCACCTTGTGGTCCTGTTGGTCCTGTGTTTCCTGACGGACCTGGCGGTCCTGCTGGCCCCTGTGGTCCAACATTACCGGTTCTTCCCAATGGTCCTTGTGGTCCTGTTTCACCAGCATTACCTTGTGGTCCTTGAGGTCCTGTTGGTCCAGTGGGTCCTGTATCTCCGATTCCTCCTGTCCCTCCTTGTGGACCTTGAAATCCTTGAGGTCCTTGAGGTCCTGTATCACCTGCTGTACCTTGTGGACCTGTTGGTCCAGTAGGTCCAGTTGGTCCTGTATCACCAATTCCTCCTTGTGGTCCTTGTGGCCCTTGAGGTCCTTGAGGTCCTGTTGGACCTGTATCACCTGCTGCACCTTGTGGACCTGTTGGTCCAGTAGGTCCAGTTGGTCCTGTATCACCAATTCCTCCTTGTGGTCCTTGTGGCCCTTGAGGTCCTTGAGGTCCTGTTGGACCTGTTTCACCAGCTACACCTTGTGGACCTGTTGCTCCAGTAGGTCCAGTTGGCCCTGTATCACCAATTCCTCCTGTTGCTCCTTGTGGCCCTTGAGGTCCTTGAGGTCCTGTTGGACCTGTATCACCTGCTGCACCTTGTGGACCTGTTGCACCGGTAGGTCCAGTTGGTCCTGTGTCGCCTATTGCTCCTGTAAATCCTTGTGGACCTTGAGGTCCTTGTGGACCTATGGGTCCAGTTGGTCCAGTAGGACCTTGTGGTCCTTGAAATCCCGTTGGTCCTGTTGGTCCTGTATCACCAATTCCTCCTGTTGCTCCTTGGGGTCCAATAGCTCCTTGAGGTCCTGTTGGACCTGTTTCACCTGCTGCACCTTGTGGACCTGTTGCACCGGTAGGTCCAGTTGGTCCTGTGTCGCCTATGGCTCCTGTTGCTCCTTGTGGACCTTGAGGTCCTTGTGGACCTATGGGTCCAGTTGGTCCAGTAGGACCTTGTGGTCCTTGAAATCCCGTTGGCCCTGTTGGTCCTGTATCACCAATTCCTCCTGTTGCTCCTTGGGGTCCAATAGGTCCTTGAGGTCCTGTTGGACCTGTTTCGCCAGCTACACCCTGTGGTCCTATTGCTCCTTGAGGTCCAGTGGGTCCTGTATCTCCTATCGCTCCTGTGGAACCTGTTGGTCCTATGTATCCTTGTGGACCTATAGGTCCGGCTGGTCCTTGTGGACCTTGTGGTCCTTGATGTCCCGTTGGTCCTGTTGGTCCTGTGTCGCCTATTGCTCCTGTAGGACCTTGTGGCCCTTGAGGTCCTTGTGGACCTATGGGTCCAGTTGGTCCAGTAGGACCTTGTGGTCCTTGAAATCCCGTTGGTCCTGTTGGTCCTGTGTCGCCTATTGCTCCTGTAGGACCTTGTGGCCCTTGAGGTCCTTGAGGTCCCGTTGGACCTGTTTCACCTGCCACACCCTGTGGTCCTATTGCTCCTTGAGGTCCGGTTGGTCCTGTGTCACCTATTGCTCCTGTAGGACCTTGAGGTCCAATGTATCCTTGTGGACCTATAGGTCCGGCTGGTCCTTGTGGACCTTGTGGTCCTTGAGATCCCGTTGGTCCAGTTGGTCCTGTATCACCAATTCCTCCTGTTGCTCCTTGGGGTCCAATAGGTCCTTTAGGTCCTGTTGGACCTGTTTCACCTGCTACACCCTGTGGTCCAATCGCTCCTTGAGGTCCAGTAGGTCCTGTATCTCCTATAAAACCTTGTGGTCCTGGAAAACCAGTTGATCCTTTAGGACCTTGAGGTCCTGTTGGTCCTTGTGGGCCTTGAGGGCCTTGAGGTCCTGTTGGTCCTTGTGGACCTGTTTCACCAGCTACACCTTGAGGGCCTTGATAACCCCCAAATCCTGTGTCTCCTATCTGACCAGGCGATCCTGTTGGGCCTTGCGGACCTTGTGATCCTTGTGATCCTGAAAATCCTGGAAATCCCGGTGCTCCTTTGAGACCAGCCTGTGGTCCGATCCAATTCAATGTACTATTTGCGAACTGAACTCCTCCGACACTTCCGAAGTTTGTTATATTGATTGGACGGGTTGGTAAATTCACTTGCCCCGCACTCGGTTTGAGTTCAATGGTACCACCTACTGTATTTCCTGATAGTGTGATTGTGGCTCCTGAAGACACTTTCCACTCCTGTGTTTGGTTCGAGGTGTCAGTATAATATATGAAGGGTAGTTTTGAAGGTTGATTACCTCTACTTGGAACTATCAGAATGTTTTTGGGCATATCTTAATATAAGTTTCTAATAAATACTTCTTTGGATGTTTCGTACTAATAAATATAACGAACTCTACAAGTTCATTTTAAAAAATATTATAATTCCAATCACAATAAAGAATTATGAATTATATCTCATGTATAAGTGACAAAAAAACAAAGTGCAATCTTTTTGCTGATTTTATTTTGAAAAAACTCGGAGTCAACTCATCATCTGTAATTCATGTAGTAGACAACAAAAATTTCTTAGTGGTGAACGGATATTCTGATGTAAAAGACATCCTAAATATGAATGATATCACAAAAGAGTTCAATAAATTTTATTCTAATCTTTTGACACCTTTGACTCATACTATAGATTTAATCGAGTATGGTCAAGAAGTGAGTGTTGTTGAGTCAGTAAAAACGATACTTTTCTTGACATCAGATAATAACTCATATCACCACAGTCTTTTAGAAAATTATAAAGATAAAAAAAAATCATTCTTTTTTGACGGTATCAGATCCTATGAGATACTTGAAGATACCTTCAAGCCTTCAACCTCTGAATTTCCCCATGGTTATTCATTAAATCAAGGAAGAAGTTTGTATTATTATTCCAAATTTATCGGATATAATATATGTAGAGAGGTAATCGGAACTAAATTAAGTATTGAATTAAGTTTATCAAAGCTAAATCCAATCAAACATGTTTCAGTTGATTGGGATGAACATGATGAAAAATTAGAATCTTATATTTTAGATTCATTCAATTTCAACTATGAGAAGATTGTCGAAAAAATAAAAAAAGTGGACTTGTCGATCGAAGTGACAAATCCACTTGAAGATTTTGATTTTTTGAAAGAAAAAATTATTTTAGATCTTTTTATTTAATAAGACTTCTGTGATTATCAATTATTGCGACTGCCTCGGTCAGTTCATTGTAATCTCTCTCGGGTACGTATTGATAAGCAGTATGATTTCCATTCTCCGTTTCAATTATTAATAATGCTGGAATCATATCGTTATTGTTTATTTTAGAAAATAGATCATACTCATCCGAAAATTCATCTATATCCCTTTCATGAAACTCAATTTTTGATTCTTCCAACAATTTTTTGAAATCTGTACAAAATGGACATCCTTTCATTGTGTAAACTATGATAGACAAATCCATTATACTAAGTTCAAAGATGATTTTATGGACTCAGCCAAGATATCAGGTGTTTGAACACCTACTTTAGTATCAACAATCTGCCCATTTTTTATGTATTTCAAGGTTGGCACACTTCTCACACCCATATCCATGATTAGATCTCTGTCGGAGTCTACGTTAAAAGCGAAGATCGGAAGGTTTTCACCTTTATCTTCTAATATCTTAAAATTTTTGGCTAAGATTTTACATGGTCCGCACCATGTGGCATAGAAATCAAGAACAAATGACTCTTTGTTTTCCATTTTTTCTTTAACCTCTTGTGATGTGATTTGAATCATTTTTTGATATTTTTAGAAGTGAATTGATGTAAAAATTAATTTTATCAAAATTTTTAATTTCAAAATAAATAGTTACACAATAATCGATGTGATTTATTTTTTTTAAATATAAATAAAAAAAATCACTCTTAAATATTTGTGAATGCCATTTATCAACCTCAGATTTGATATAAACCTTTTCAAGTTTAGAAAAATGACTAAGATCAAGGTTCATTATCGGTAAATCGTACTCTGAAAAAAATTTGTTCTCTTCCTTTTCAACCCATTTTAAATATTCATGTTTTTCCATATTTGTCCTATTAAAAAAAGTAATTTAATTTTTGTTTGTCAATTAAGTTATATGTCCAAAAAAGGAATCCGTTTTCTGCCCAAGCGGAGTCAGATTTTAGAACTTTGTGATTTGATAGAAGTTTTTCTATCTTGACGGTAGTGATATTTTTTCCATTGCCAATATATTGAGTCATTCTCTCATCCAAAAGTTTCAAAGGTTCAATCCAATCCTCACTTAATGTACTATTAAATTTTCCGAGTGATTGGGGTCTAACAAAAGTAACTCCATCAAAGAAAGCAGCACTTGGACCAGCTACTATACCGACTTTTCTAAAAATTAGGTATTCTATTGTTGCTCTGTCATTTGATACAGTGGATCCTTTTCTTAATGATACAATGATTGACGAAGGTCTTCCGATATAAGTCTTGACACAATTGTTCTGATTTAAGCTTTCAGCGTTATATTCATCAGAGTTAGTGAGAATTATTGGATAATAAACTTCATCCTTATGTTGAATCGGTATTTTAAATGCATCGTATAAACTCTGAGGATATATTCTAGTGTAAAAACCTCTTTTGTAGAATTCATACAAATCCGCCCAATCTAAGTGTTCTTTTGTAAACTCATCCAAATTTTTTGACTTCCATTTAATGTTTTCACCAGCGCTTTTCAAATAACAATAGAAATCACAATGATCATAAAATGTGGACCAAGCAAATTCGTGATTCAATACTAACTTAGCAAGTACAAAAACTTTTTTCAGTTCACTTTTAGATGTATGTTCACCCAAAGATGGAAGTGTAATAGAAGTTGATGAGTCGTAATCTAAACAAGCCTCAACAAATTCTTTGTCTTGTAAAACCCACTGCTCAGGGAAAAAACCCAACATGTATTTGAGTCTACTTACACTTAATGATTGTTTTGCATTATGTATCGCTTTCTTTATTACATCTCCTTTCAAGTCATAATCTGACATGAAAGCATCCACGAGTTTCATATTATGTTTTCTCAAGTTCTTTAATTTCGGTAGGAGTCCAAAACTTTTGAAATATAATTGGAAATTATTCGGGTATTTGATTCCTTTTTTTTCGAGGTAGAATCTGACAATCATTTGGTTGGGACTTTCAACATTTGACTTTTGAGGAAATAGTTGATTACAAAATAAATTAATTGCTTTATCAGCTATCTTAACACTCTCTTCCCTATTGAGAGGTAACCTTTTTATAATATTACTTCTTAGTTGAGAAATTGGGTTACTACTAAAAAAGTTCCTTCTTATTTGCTTTATACATTGTTTTTTCTTGTTATAATCATTCAAAAATCCAGAATAAAGATCACCCCCCGAAAGGTTTACCGTCAGGAAATCAACATTCCTCGATATTTTAAACCAATGAAATCCCCTAATTCTTCTTTTGTAGCCGTGGAAAAGTTTTAGAGATATTTTGGTTTCACCAACCTTTTCCAATACAACCATCGTGTCAAATTTTGTTACTGTGCACAACTCATTGGCAAAATTTTCCACAAATACAGAGGGATCAGTACTAGTACTTTCATTTAAAAAAATCAACCTATCATTTTTTGTGTAATTTGAATGTTGATTCTCATCCACGATAGGAACATGATCTTTGTGAAAAATGGTGAAATAATTGGTTAGACTGAATTTATAAATTTCTTGTTTCATATGATTGTACCAAAATAGTTACAATTACAAATGTAACAAAAATATCCATTCCCTTTTATATTTTCCGAAAGTTTAACATCCCAATCGCCATCTGAGTGTTCCGTATCTTGGGAAAGGGCTTGATTAACATTTACCCTAAAATCGTTCTCAATTAAAATTATACCTGAAATAATCTCCACAGACCATATTCCGCGTTTGTTGTATTTCACATAATCTAATTTCAAATCACCTTCAGTAATATGAAAATTTACGTGGTCCACAGTTTCGGAAACGATCATGGGGGAAATCATTTTTTTATTTGACCTTATTAAAATTTCGATTGAGTTTGTATTTCGTAATATAAAATTAGAATCAATAATTAAATAATAGTCCGTCTCTCTATCCTGAAGAAAATCTATCCTTGATTCGGTTAGGTTTTTATTTTCTTTTATTTCAACAGACATATAATCTTTGTTGTTTTCTTTGAATTTTTCAAGTTTGTATAAATCTGATTCTTTGTTGTAGTACAATACCAATTTTATCAGATTCTTAGGGAATTTCTGTATTTTTAATAAGTCCAAAGATTGATTAATATCTTTCAAATCATGTTGAAAAAACAAACCTATTGATATTGTCTTTTTTGTTTGAGTTTCCATAATTTTTGAGTTATTTCCATAAAAAAAGTCATAGTTAAGAGTCATGAAGTCCGTGATTTTATCTAAGAAGTTTTTAACTTTCTCGGGACCATTTGCATGAATTACTGAGGGAAAATTATCAGTCACTCTATTTCTTATCCTTCCAACTAAATCCATTTCTATGTCTTCTATTGATTCATTAAGAGTCTGAAAAATATATTGATTATTATCCAAGAATATTTTTGATGGTATATCAAATCCATATCTTTTAGTGTATAACCCGAATCCCTTCCCTTTCCCAACGGAATCAGGAGTATTTACCCATTTTCTCAAATGTAGTTCTGAAAAATTGGATTCCATAATCTCGGGAGTAAGATCCGACTGATGATGATGTCCCCACTTGTTTTCGTAATCACCATCCCAAACTTGTTCATACTCAAATGGTACCACTATTATAATTTCGCCAAATTTGTTTTTATTTTTTTTCAACCAATTTTGAGCATCCTCCCTTTTCACGTGTTCGAACACATCACCCATGATTATCACATCATAATAATCAAAATCAAAATCTAAAAAATTTTCAACAAATACATTTTTGTAATACTCCTTCAATCCGTATCTGTTAACATACGGTTCAAATATCTCAATTGCATCAATATTTGAAAAATGTTCACCTAGGACATATCCCCATTTTCCATCACCAGCACCTATGTCAAGTATCTTTGAGTTTTTATTAAATTTAGTTCTCAAAATTTCAATTACATCTTGATCAAACACAACTTCGCTCATCCATCCTATTTTGTGTCCCGAATTGGATAAAGGGTATTTATTATTAGGTAAATTTGTCTCCGTTTTTTCTACTAAGTGTGGTTTGGTGGTGTGAATTTGTTCAAGGTATCTTTCAGAGTAATATAATTGATCGTCGTCTTTATCATCTATTGGATCATTAATCAAACTAATGATTTCGTCAGCATAACCAATGAATCCACCTGAGTTCAAAAATTTATATTTGGTTAATGATGCAGGATATTGATCAATCAAAGATGGGTTGGGCCAACAAATTTTTTCTGCTGAGAAGACTATGGGTCTTCTGAATTCTCTAAATTTTTGTAAAATTTGTTGAGGGTTTTGAAGTAACATAACATCATATGAGTCTGTGAACATTATAATGTGGTCCTCGAGTTTGGGCCATCCTTTTAATTCATTTCTCAAGAGATTTATTTTCTGGCCTCCTCCGAAAGTTTTCAAGATTCCATTTTCAGCTTCACCTCCCACCCAGGTTTGACCCAAGCCAAGTATTTTATAAGGTATACCAAAATATTCACAAGACTTACGAAATCTATCCAAACGATCATTTTCCTCCGTAGCAACGGTTATTAATAAAAATTTATCGATTCCGTCATCATAGTAGTCATTCTTGAAATAGATTGAGCTTTTTTCAGTCTGTGAGTTTTGAAAAGCTAATGTTTCAGGTTTTATCAATTGCTCTTTGAGACCTAAACCTTTGAGAAATTTGATGTCATAATTTTTTTTGTATTGAATGCAATTTGGATTGGCCCTGTTCAACATTATAGGTACAAATTCATCTGCGGGAATCAAAGCATTTAGGAAGTTTGAGTTTACTAAGTTCTGTGAACCCTTTTTAGTTAGGATATAAGAGAGACACCAATAAGAGAAGTCAGGGATTACAACGTTTTTTTTCAATTCAAATTCATAGTTTGGATTGATAACCTTTCTACCCAAATAAAAAAAGTCCCATTGGTAATCACCCGTCCATTCTTTTACTTGTTTAAGTTTATCTGTAAACTCAGGACAGAACTGTGCATCGTCTTCTAGTATTAAAGCAGATTTAATTGTGTCATCATTTTGAATTAATTCCCAAGCTCTATAATGTGAAATTGCACATCCAATCTCACCAAGTGTCAGACCTCTACCTCTGTAACTGTCGTAGTAGTCTGCCAACGGTGTAATTTTGTTTTCTTTCAACCATTCTTCATCAATCGATGTGCCATCAACTGCTTCTATTCTTATAATCCTAATTTCTTTGTCTAAACCTAAATTTTGAATTCTTGATAAAATTCGATCGTAGCGATCTTTACACCTCTCTAAATTGATTATTATGATCGTATCATACATGAGTTCCATGAATGAAAGTTAATCAAATGAATAGAAATATCAATTGAGACAAATGAATCCTAGTGGGACCTTTTGAAATAATCCTTCAGCGTTGAAAAATAGTTCTTCTTTCGGTTCTATTTTCTTATTGTTGATTTTAACGCAGATTTCGATCAACTGTTTTTTCGTTAGAGATAGCTCGTCACCTTTATTAAGGTTAATCATCACAGCTTCTCGGCATTTTTTAAAAAACTCATTTTTTTGATCCTGAGGGACCAAAGTATTAAGCTCATTAGGATTTTCGTTGAAAAATTTGAAGAGCTGTGATAAATATATTTCAACGTCAACACTCATAAAAATTAATTAGTTAGTGGAGTAATATCCCACATTCCACATCCTCCACACATGTCTTCAGATCTAGATAAGAGTCCCTTTGGAACTTTTACTGATGGACAACCTTTAACATTTAAGAAGAATAGATAAGGTAGTTTTTCGATTGATTTTGGTAAAGTCTTAAGATCTTTGTTGTTAGGAACTGCCAAGAACCTAAGTGAGGTACACCCACCAATTTCCTCAGGTAAAGACGAAATACAGTTATCGAGTAGAATCATATCAAGGTTTTTGAACTTACCAATTGATGGAGGAATATTGATAATAATCGAATCCTTGTCTCTATTCTGAATTTGAAATTCTTTCAAGCTTAGGGGTAAGTTTTCGATCAATTCATCCAATCCATAAAGTGCAATAAATTTACCCACGGCACCTGACTTGAAATTGTCAATTGATAATTTATCTCCACCAACTGTGAGACCTTTAGCAAACTCAGGTTTGAATACATCTTTCAATTCTGCCATAGGACCCATAAGAAATTTTACAAGATCAACTTGTCTATCATCCTTATCCATAAACTGATTGGATGGGAAATGGAATTGATATCTGGTTTTCGGTAGACCTGTATTTGACGAGACGTTTTGATCGTTTGGATCATAAACCACGTATAAAGGTCCGTCTTTAATATATCTATCGAACCAAGATAAACCTGGAGCTGAAGTACACCATCTTGTTTCTACTTGATTACCACCATAGAAACATGAGGCCTCTTTTCCTTTCGCACCTTTGTCTTCGATTTTTACTACTCTCCAATTGTTACCATCATACATAAGTTCAGCACCAGGGTGAACTGTAGCAGATTTTCTTTCTGCCTTTGTTGTGGTTGCCATCGTAAGGTCAAAATCTTTTACCGCATCATAAAGTTGGTCAGGTGTGAGAAATTGTATCTGTCTTTTGTCTTTAGGAAGTTTACTCTTAAATCTATCATATTTTTTTAGGTCATCCGTAACTTTATAAAGATCTTCCATAAATCTATCCTTCAACATCTTAACCTCTCTCTCATAACCGGGTTCGCCATATGGAGTTTCTGTTTGTTGATTAACTTTCGTATAAGACTTGATCAACCATGGAGTATATTTACCTGCGCGAGCTTTTTTTAACTCTGATGTAGTAGCTGATTCAATATCTACATCATTTAAAATCGAATTTGGATCAGCGGCAATCAATGCTGCTAATTCACGGACAGACATTTTAGGTTTTTTTATGGTGCCGTCCTCCTTCTTTTTTGGTTTGGTATAGGTATCAATTAAGAAATCAATCCTTTCGAAATCTTCGACAATGACAGTCCTCAATAATGATGTAAATTTCATCAGAACAAATTTAATAATAAATATATTGGGAAGATAAAAATTACTAATAATTCATTATCAAAAGTTCCTCTCCCAAATTTTGTTTTCCGCCTTTTTTTGCTGCTGCGGCTTTGGCAAACTTTTTACTTTCCCAACGATATCTTTCTTTTGGATACCACTGACTCAAAAGATCAAACTCATAATAGGATAAACTAAACTTACTTTGCACCAAATTTAAGGTTTGTGCAAGTCTTTGATGATCATCCCTATCAAAATCATGATTGGAATAATAGTTTTCCGTCTTCCAATAAGGTGGATCTAAATAGATATAGGTTGAGGGTGCATCGTATTTTTCTATAACTTGTTGAAAATCTAAATTTTCAACATGAGTAATCTTTAGAAAGTGTTCGATCCAATACGGTTTACTCAACTTATCACGGAAAGCCAAATACTTAGATCGGTACTTACCTTTCAAATCTATGAATGAGGATGATTCAGGTTTACTTCCTGAGAATACTTGTGTGACAATATAAACGTATTTTGCCGCCGCTTCATAATTTGGATAGTTCATTGTGAAACCTGATGAAAACAACTCTGTCTGATATTCTTTGAATCTTGTTTTATAACTTATATCAGTAACAAAGTCTCCGAATTGTTGACAAGGTATTGAATCTAAGGCTCTTTGAAGTTCAACAGGATTTTGAAGACACTTGAAAAGATTGTAATTTAAACAGTTGAAATCGTTGTAAACAACTTTATTGAGATTTGGATATAACTCCAAGTCCATGTTAAAAAAACACCAAAACATCCCTCCGAATGTCTCAACATATGTTTCCATATCTTGATGATAATACTCTACAATCCATTTACCTATTTTTGATTTTCCTCCAATATAACTCAGCATGAGTAAAAATATAAGAAAAAAAATTGAAAAGGCAAATTTACTTATAACAATTTTTGTAAGGTCTACAGGATGCTTTTTGTGTGAACCCCATCTTTGAACACGGTGTAGATTTACAATAAGATTGACTATACTTTCTCTTTTTTTTGAATTCCTTTTCCTCCAAATATTTGTATAATATTCTACGTATTTGTTCTTTTAGCATATCTATAAATATGAATAAGATTTGTATTCCGTGTAACTTGATCAAAATTATTGGTTATACGATTATTATTGTTGGTTCAATTTGGATCTATCAAACTTTACGTGGAGTTTGACATACATGTCACCTCCGTTAAACCCTTTTCCTTTCAATCTTAGGGGTTTCGAGCTGTCGAATTCAATGGGAATATCTACTTTTAGTTCTGATAGTGGGTGTTTGATGACAATTGAATTTTTTTTCAAATCATCTAATCCCAAATGTAAATTAAGTATTAAATCATCACCTATTTTCTCATATCCGTCTAAGGAGCTCATTTTAATTTGTAGTACTAAATTACCAAATATTCCATTATGATAGTCACCGAGTCCCTGAAGTTTAAGAAATTGTCCTTCATCTATTCCTTTAGGTAGTTGTATCTTTATTGTTTCCGCTGTTGGCTTTGTTCCACTTGTGTCGCATACGTGACATTTACTAAGAAGTCTATATCCATCACCATTACACTCATTACAGACCTTTCTGATCTCTTGTCTAAAGAATCCAGATCCACTTACTATTGAATGATACCCCTGACCTTTACAACTATCACAAATCTTCCTATTCCCACCCGCACCATTACAGGCACTACACATTACATTCCTGAAGTAATTGACGTTTATTTGTTCCCCTATGAAAGATTGTACAGGACTTATAGTTACAGTAACAATTTTATCAGGAACAATTGGTCTACGTGGTCTTTGAGGACGCCCCCCGAACATATTGGCAAACATCTGTTCGAAGTCTGAGCCGGCAAAAGGATTTTGCCCTTTATTTTTAAGGGATTGTCTTTTTTCTTCTGTGCCTATATTTTCGTAAGCTTCTGCAATCTCTTTAAATTTCTCAGAACCATTAGGGTTCACGTCGGGGTGATAATCTTTTGATAGTCTTCGGTAAGCCTTCTTTATTTCCTCATCGGTAGAGTTCTCTTGAACTCCTAATATTTTATAGTAATCTTTCATTATGTCTCAGTTCATAATAGTCCTATTCAAAAATAAAGAGAGGAAAAAAATAATAAAGAAGTTTCAGACCGGTAAGAAAGCACTCAGTTTTTTTAACAATTTAATCTCTGAAAACCAAAGTGTTGTCTTTAATCGTGAAGTTGAGAATGCAATACCATGTGTTTATGAAATAGCTCTGTTAGAAAAAAACTCTCAGAGGTTACTACCAACTTATATGACTGATGAATTTGGTAGAAATATCAAGGTTAAACTCGAAGACCCTGAATTTAATATTCTCAAGATATCTTCATACAAATACCCCGAGACAATATTTGATATTAGTCGTAATAAGAAAATTACAATGAATTTCTTTATAACGAGATATTTGCCAACCACATCAATCAAGGTAATGTCGATCCTTAATAATAAGGTAATATTACAAAACGATGATGAAATAAGATTATTCTCCCTAAAGTCGGAGTCAGAAGCAGAGAGATTTATAAACGTTCTTTCTCATAGTTTCTTCGAAATGAAAAGGGGGGATTGCATCTTTGTTAGTGATACATCATCCCCCCAAAGGAAGTATTTGTTTAATTTTTTAGAATCAAAAGGTTACGACAAAAAAACTTTATACAGGAAATATACTACTCATCCGAGGTCAAAAGAAAAATGAAATCTGTCCCTGAGATGTCAATTGTAAATCTTTTAGAATCTTTTACTTTCATTTGTTTCGCGGCATTTTCATATTCTTCCACTCCCATTTCAAACACAACCATCGTCTTACCTTGATGTAATTTTTGTAGTTCGTCAGCAATTTTCGCTAACCGTTCTACTGTCCCATCAACGCCATTTTTAGTTTTTGCCATATTGTTAATTTCTTATTCTCGGGAAATAATTGTTTTTTATCAAGATTCCTTATCTCTCGTACTAGTTTCTTCTTTTCTAATTCTAGTTCTTTTTGATCTTTGTGCTGTTCGCTCTTCAACCAATTCAAGTGATGTTCCTCGTGTTGTCCCATCTTCTAAAGTATTTTCTTTTTTTTCAAAGTCAAAGTATAGAGATTTTAGGGTATCTAAATCAGTCGTTTCGAAAGTCCTCTTCAAAGTATCAATTGTTTCTTTGAATAATTTTTCCTTCAGCTCCCTATCTTTGTTAAGTTTGATGACTTTATTGATTTTTGAAATTGTTTCGGTGACTTCCGATTCCTCAAAAGAACAAACAAACGATATTCCCTTGAGGTTTTGTTCCCCCGAATCGAAAGGTATAACTTTATCTTCTGCTGTGAGACTTTTAGGTAATCCCCAATTCATTGGAAATTTCAAGTCTATTGTAATATACCCATCGAGAAATCGGATAGAATGAATGTACTCCGAAAAAATTTGTAATTCTTTATAAAAACTCATATTGTTAGGTAAGTGATTATGTAAGTTAATGTCAAACTGTTCAAAATTAATTCTGTCTTAGACATATTGATCGGTTTTGGGTTCTTACCAAAAACGGTTGTAGCAAAAATGAACAACGTCCTTGATAAGACTAAGACTGACCAATAGAATAAAAACAAATATAATGTTGATTGGTTAATCATCACTCTTCAGTTTTTTTATGTTCCAAAATCTCGCCTCTTAATTTCTGAAGAAGTGCTTTCAATTCTTGAGCTGCCTTTCTTGCTCTTGTACCTGCACTTTTGTTTCCTTTGAAAAATTTAGTGGTGTCAACTGAAAGCAGTTCAGTCAACTCTTTAATTTGCTCTAATGTTTCCATTTTAAAAAAAAATTATGTAAAGTTTATTATAGGAAATATAAAAAAACCCCCTTCAGAGTAAATACAATGAAACTTTTTTAGTATTCTATATTTTTTTCAAGAGACTTATAGAGCTCTGTAAGAATATCCAAATCTGATTTGGTAAATGGCTTTTGTAAGCTAAACACATCATCAATAAATTGAGAGATTGACAATTTTACTCGTTGATCCTTTTGATTATAATAGGTGTCTTTAAAGAACTCCCAAAAGTAATCTTTGTGAGCACCAGATTCTTTGATCTTAATATTTTCTTTATTGAAGTTATCCAACAATTTACCCCAACACCATTCAAAGTGATTTAATTTGTCATCAACGGTCAAATTTATTTTGGTCTCAGATTCTTCTGACCCCAAATAGGTGTCACCCATAATCTTGAAAAGACTTTTGAACAAATCACCGTATAACTCTATCTTCTCAGGTATCATGTTGTGTACGCTGAACCAAATTTGAACTTCGTCGTTTGCAACTGGTTTTGACATCCACCTAAAAAAATTCTCCATAGAATTTGCCATCCTATGGAGAATATAGATTATTGTTATTATTTGTGAAGTTATTGAGTTTTCTGACTGTAAGAAAACAGATGTTTCATCTTTTCAAGTTGCTCCACAACTAATTTATTATTTTTATCCTCCGTCGATTCTAATTTAGCAAAAAGTTTGTCTGAATCTTTTTGACCCTTAGATTTGTTGTCACCTGAAGTAGGTTGGTCAACTCTCTTGTAAGAATTCTTTTTTTCTTGAGAGAATATATTTTTCTTTCTCTTATTGTTAATTTTCTCACCGAGTTCAGTTTCAACCGCGTTTGCGTATTTTTGAGAGTTTCCTGTTTTAGATGACCCAACAATTGTGTTTTCCATCCACTCTTCGTTTGGTTTTATTTCATCATAGTCTAAGTTTTCCATCCCACCACCATAGGAAAATTCTTCAATATATTCCTCAACATCTGCGTCAGGTGTATATGCTTTCTTATCCATCTTTGCCAGTTCTCCATTACCCTTTGGGAAATTTTTAGGATTTGGTTCAAAGTTGCCTTTCGATGCATCCTTCAAATATTCTCTTAACTTTTTTGTTACAGCTTCTAACGCTGATTTATTTTCTTTTCCATCCTCTCTATGTACTTTTTCAGCAACTTCGAGTCCTTTTGGTGTTTTGTCAGCGATATTTCCCTTAGTTTTATTTACTTCCTGTTCGACTACAATTTTCTCAATTAAATCAATCAATTCATTTTCATTTAATTGTAAAGAATTGAGATTAAATTTTGATTCTTTTAGACCACCTAAAGTTAGAGCCATATTAACTTGCTTCAGAGTCTTCAAATCTTCCGAAGACAATTTCTTATCTCCCTTAGCTTTTGCAGTTAATTCTTTTTTAAGAGAATTTAATTTTGACTTTGGTATTTTGCTTCCCTCAGGAACTCCAAGTTTCTTGTGTAAAGCACCTTTCTTCATCTTTGTCTTTTGTATCCATTTGTCCTCTGCTTCTTTGACATTGAATTTCTTTCCGTCAACTTCAAAAGAGTTTTTACCCTCTTCTTTAGCTTTGGCAAGTGCTCCTGTAAATGCATTACCTTCAGCTGTCTCAGCTTCATTGGCTTCAACTTCATCTAATTCTCCATCTTTAGGGTCGATATATTCCGGGTCAACATCCATCTCATCTATTTCTGAATAATCAGGGGCTCCTGTGTGTGCTTTGATCTCCTCCCATGATTTATCTCTTGGATCAAATTCTCCGATTTCCAAATCCTCTTCGGGTGGATTCAAGTCCATTCTATCAATATCAATCTCATCTTCGAAACCCTCTTTTGTGTGTTTCTTACCGTTTTTGTTTTTATCTATTTCCTTTTGTTTACCATGTAGTTTTTCAGAAACCTCAGACGCTTTTTGTTCTGCCGCTTCAGTCAAAACTTTTTGGATTACTTTATCAATATAATTTTCGAATTTGTCCATTTTGATTATTTTAATATAAATATCTTTGATTATAGCTTTTTTGAATGGATATTGTTCATTTCGTATTGTAAAATACTTTTGATAGTGATATCACTTAGACCTGTATTTTCGCAGACCCTTTTAATGGCTGTTTTAATGTTTTCATTCTCCCAAATCCTGAGAGCTTTTATGTCCCCCTGATTACAATAAGGGAATTTTTTACATTTACCTTTAACTTGAACAAATTTACCTCCTTGATACAAAGGTTTGGATGCTCCTCTCCAATCTTTCTTGCTTGTTGATTTAGCCCACATTGCTGGTCCTGAATACTGACCAGCTGAAGAAGCACCTGTTACCTCGTTTGCTTCGATTTTTGATACTTGTTTACCCAATGGTATCAATCCATCAATGTTTACAGAAGCCATAAAATCTCCTTCGCGGTGATAAGCCATCACTTTATCTTTATTGTCTTTTTGTAAAGAAATGATTCTGATTGGTTTAAATCTATCGAAGGCAATTGCTTTATCACCAACTCTGAATGTATTACCATCATTGTTGGTTGCGACTTTAAGAAATTGAAGATCGTAATTATCATATTGTACTTCACCTAATTCAGATTTAGGTGTTTCAGAATTACTTTTTTGTGCAAATTTAGAGTTGATTGCAAAAGGGCCTACGTAGGATCCAGCGGATGAAGCTCCTGTGGTCTCAGCATACTCTCCCTTCCCAACATGTTTGAATTTTTTCTTACTTATGAAAGGATCATCCGATGTTACGTTTGGAGTGCCGAAATTGAAATCTTTATTATCTTGTTTATACTTAGATCTTTTTTTGAATTCAATAAAGTCGGGATCTTGTTGAAGGTCCTGTGAGAATTGTTTTTTTGCCGAGACCTTATCTTGTTCTTTAGCTTCAACTTTATCTTTTTTTGTAGCATCTATAAGCCATATTATAGGATTGATACCATGTTTCAATAAACCAGCAAGCCTTGTATTACCACCCAAAAGATCATAATTATTTTTATTTAATTTCACAGCTATTGGAGCTTCAATTTTCTTGTTTTTGAAATCAGCCTGAAATCTTGCTCTTTTATCTCTGTCGAGTTTTTCGAAGTCCAAATCAACATTTCCCAAGTTTTTTTTGATTCTTTCGAAAGTGGTTATAGTTCCTTTTTTTGCAATTTCAATCCATTTTTTCTTAGATAATCCTTCGAACTCCCTATATCTTTTAACCTCGTCAAATTCTCTTTCAAAATTAGGTTGAAGATATTTGATACCGGTGTTTTCCTCTTTAAGAGATGATTTCAATCTTGCTGCGGAAAGCATCACTTCAGGATGACCGACACTATCACCAAGTTGGGAATATGCTTTATCCAACCCCAATTTAAATGCTGCTGTAATATTACGGTTCATTATGCGTTTTTAAGTCTAGGTTCCCAATAAGATCTGTTCATCCACATAAACTGATAGAACTCACGGAACATTTTTAATGCTATATCTTTTACTTCATCTTCGAGTTTTCCTCTCTTCATTTCTTTGTAAACCCTATCCATCAATTTTTCTTCGAATTGTCGTACGGTATTTGTTTCCATAAAAGATCTAATTTCTTTACGGATCAATATCTCAATTTCCTTTATTTCTGAGCTTGTAAGTGCCATTACTTTGTTATTAAAAAGAATCCCATAGCTGCGATGATTCCGGTGCCTAGAATTGATTTAAATTTATTTTTTACTCTTTCTCTCTTAAGATCCCGTTCCAAGTTCTTTGTATAGCTTTCTTGGATTTGGAACTTTTGTTTCTCACCATCAATTATTGTGAGATAGTTTGATTCTTTCATTTTAAGAGTGACAATCACACTATCTTTGATGGAAATCTTTTTCTCAGTTTCTGATAATATTTCCTCAGTTAATTTTAGTTGTGCTTTTGCTGAATCACCTGTGATCAAATCCTTCATTATTTGTCTCACAATCGGAGTTGGAAAACACTTTACATTAGTACTTGTATCTGTCTGTGAAAAAACTGTCAAGCTCACGAATAGTAAGCTTGTCAACACTATTAATCTTTTCATAGTATATTTCTTTTACGATGGTCTTTTGACCTTTGATTTTATCGATTGAATTATTTACGTCATCAATCTTTTGGTCATAGTTATCAATCTTCTCTTCCAACTTTAAATTGTCTTGATGGAGTTGTTTGATTGTTACATTTAATGAGTTGATTTGCGCTTTATCTGTTTTTAGCATTCTGACCGATGGTGTCAAAAAGAAGATTAAATAATAAAGAACATAGAGTCCAAATAACGCGGCGAGGATTGTCTTGTAGTGTGCCTTCAGAAAATTAATAATATTAATCATTTGTTGGTGTTTTCTTTCTAGAAGCTAAAACCTTAGCCCATTTAGATTTGAATTTATCATAAAATTGTTTCAACTTAGAAACAAAATCCAAAAATTCAGTGCTGACTTTCATCATATCTCCATTGATATAAACTCCGTTTGTCTCTCCAATTGAGAATACAAATTCAAGATCATAATCTATTACCTTACCACTCCACTCTACGTTATTTGGATATACATTTAACTCGTTGAAGTCAACAAGATCTGATACGTCATCAATAAACTCATCCATTGTTTCTTGGAATGCAATCTTGTCGTCAGTTGTAATTTCGGTGTCATGTTCGTCTTTACCGTGTAAAACTAATATACCACCACTGATTCTGTATGCCTGTGACTTATCAGAGGAAGACTTACCCTCCTCTTCATCTTCTTCGTAGGTCTCGTAATCGATGTCGTTCTCAATTTTATTCTCTATACTTTTAGCTAAGTTCGGCTGACCTAATTTCTCACCACTATTTACAAAATCATTTGTTGTCTCTTGTTCCAAAATCATTTTTGATTTTCTCAAAAGATCCTTTATTTCATCATATCTGCTTTGATGTGTATTCATTTTCTATTTTTTTTTGTAGGTACTGATAATCGAAAGCCGGACTTGGGTCTGTGTACATAGTATCAAAATTACTCCTACATACAACCCCTTCATATTTTTCAACACCATCTATTCTGGTATTGTGACCTATGAAGTTCTTTTCAATTGAGTTTTCTTCCAAGATTACCTTACAAAGCTCAGCAGTTGTTTCTATCTGAGTTGTTGTATAAGGTTGCCATAGGAAGTATTCTCTCCACTTTTTTTCGAATATACCTTGTTTATAAATATTACCAATCCAATTAACGTAAAACTCAGTTAAAGGTTTCTTTTCAAGCCATCCAAGATTCTCGAGCATTACGAATATTGCATTCTTATTTATTGATTCGTCAAACATAATGTTTGAATAAGAATGATCATGTAACAACTGATAAATCTCTCCAGATCTTGAAATTAAATAGTTTGGTATCTTATCGTATTGTGAGTTGTATCTGAAATTAAGGGAGGCCATATAATTTTGTATTTCCCTTGAAGTATGGCACAATATAATTTGTTTTTTTATCTTATGTTTTCCTTTTCCTTTGAAATTACCATATGAAACTATATTAAGCATTTCTATTCTTGTAGTTCAAAACTTTTTTGTCGGAGGTCTCGATTTGGATGTCTTCCTCTTTCAATGGTTCTGTCGGAGTTACAGAAGGTTCCTCGATTTTTGAGAAATTTTTATTTTGGAGTTTATCCAATTCTTCCTGTAGTTTTATCAAGTCTTCCTTAGTTGGAGAATATTTTTCTTGTTCACTGATAAATTCTCTTTTCCCTGCTTCTAAACTTAATTTATCAATATCAATTTCTTGAGGGATAACCTCTTTCACTTTATTTTTTTCTTCCTCCTCAAACTTCACAAGCATATGAAGGAATGATAAGGAAATGAGGGGTAACATACCGCCTGAAATTAGAGCCAAGAATCTTTTATGACCAATTATGTCACCTGATTCAACTCCTAAATAACTTACAACAGGATCAACCATGTCAACCCAATCTATGAAAGTTTGTCCGTTTACATCAATATACTGATATGCAAAAAATATGTTTCCAATGAATTGTATTAGTGTTACTATACCGAATGGAAAATAAACTTTCTTTCCCATTTCAGCGGTTATTGCCGCAAGTGCTGATAACGCAGCTATCTCAACACCGATCGATAGGTATATTGCCCAACTTATTGGATTGGAGATACCGTACCATTTAGTAACGTGAGATATTGAAACTATTGCTACCGTGATGATTGGAACCAAAAATGCCGTATAGATGATAGTTTTGAAATTCTTTTGAAACCAATTCATTATTTTAATTTATTAAGTTTTTTTATCTCTTCTTCAATCTCTGTTTGTCTCCTAACGTCAAAAATTTTTCTATCTGTAGCTTGAATCATTCTTTTTTCGGCTTCAAGACCAGATATTTTGAGTTCTCTTTTCAACTCATCTTTTGTATAGGTTGAATCTTTGATAGCTTGGATTTGTTTTTTGATTTTCGAAAGGTCTCTTGAATCACCGCAACTTTTGAAAAGACCCAAAAGGGCAATTACCAAAACTATTACAGTGAAATTTGTTTGAATAAATTTTTTCATAATACTTTGTTTTTGTTTCTTGGGATGATAAAACACCCCAAAAGATAGAAAAGAATTATAGGATATGGTGAAAAAATAGCAGCCAGAAATAATACCCTAAATAGAGTTGAATCTGTTTCGGTGTATTCGGCTAAACCGCCACACACACCACCAATTTTACTATCAGTTGAACTTCTGAATAATTTTTTCATAGTTCTATAATTTTTATACATCCTAAAAGATAAAGGGTGTATCGTATAAATACACCCTTTAGTCCGTTTTATAGGTAATCGAATAAATCGCTGGTTTCATTTCGGAGCTTTCGAATTGCTTTTTCCTTGATCTGACGAACCCTTTCCTTGGTCAGATTGAAATCGTTTCCGATATCTTCGAGGGTTCTTGTAGATCCTGAGAGACCATAATAATCTTCAATGATAATTCTCTCTCTTTCGTCCAAAACTTCTAAGATACCCATTAGTTTGTCTTTGAGTTTACCTTCAGTTGAAAAAACTGTTTCAGGATTTTCCGCATTTTGATTGACTAATAAATCAAGAAGGGTATCTCCCTCCTCATTAACAGGAGAGTCCAAGTTGACTGTATTTGGAAGGTTATGAAACTTTTCGGGTAGTTCAATCCCGTTAGCTTCGAGTTCTTTCTTTGCTTTGTGGAGTTCTTGAACAACATTTACTGGTAGTCTAATCGTACGGGCATTCTCATTAAGGGATTGGAGGATGGATTGTCTAATCCACCATACACCATAGGATATGAATCTTAGTTTCTTGGACCAATCAAAGTTTTCGATTGCCTTCATAAGTCCATAGTTTCCTTCCGCAATAAGATCAGGAAGGTCAAGACCTTGATTTTGATACTGCTTTGCAACAGTAATTACGAAACGGAGGTTACCCTCTAATAGCTCTTTCTTGATTTCATTTGTTTCAGTCTGTGTTATGAAACCTGACAACATTCTTTCTGCCAAAATTCTTTCCCTTTCGGGGGTCATGACTTTCAATTTTCTTACATCTTTTAAATAAATGGAGATTTCCTCTTGATTGATTGGTGCACCTGTGTTTTTTTCTTTCATAAAATTATTTTCCGTAGTTATCTAATATTTCTTTCTCAAATTGTGAAATAGAATCAATTCCTTTGTCTTTGATCTTATCAAGAATTTCATCGACAGATGGTCTTCTAACTCGCCCTTTAAGTTCTTTTAATATCTCATTCAAATATTCTCTATCTTCTTCCTCTGTGTATGTTTCTTTTTCTTTTTCACCGAACATCTCTCTTTTCATATCTATTCTCATGTCGACATTTTCTGAATCATTGGTAGTATCAAATAGATGACCACTTGTTTCTTCATCCATACAAACTGACAAATTTTCACCAACTACTGAAATAAAAAAATAATCATAAAGTCCTAAAAGGGATCCGAGAACATAGTCGTGAATTTCTGTTTGATTAACATCACTCTCAAAACAGAACAATAAATTATTGGCTCTGTGAGAGAATTTAAGATGTGGACTATCAACAATCGGTGTTAATGTAGTTGCGATGTCTTGACACATTTTTTTGGAGTTAAAGTCTCCATGTAAGGACAGTAAGTATTTTTTCATTTTGTAATAATAGATGTTATTTTTTCGGATTCCAAATATTCTCTAACGTTTAAATTTGGGTGTTGTTTATACCATTTGTGATCCGCATCCATCCATACATATGGATCAGTTGGGTCTTCGGACCAATTATATCTACAATAAAACTGAGGTTCTTTCTTTAGAAGATTTGCCCTATGTGATGAATGAAATAGTTCATTACCAAACCAATGGGGTAATACAACTTGATCTTCGGTAACATTTTCAATCATCATACTGTTATTGAAACCACGGGAAATCCACTCATAAATCGAATAGTTCATGTAAAGTTTCAATGCTGGTACAAAGTCCCTCCACATGATTGTACAAGGATGGTTAAGCCAACCTTTGTATGGTGTACCATCCAACTTTGGTCTACGTGTAATAGCCGAAATGATCTGATATGTTTCGACACGTTGTTTGCCTAACCTCTTGTTATCGAGAACCTGTAAGGATTTTCTCATGTCGGGATAAGGGAGAAATATTTGCATTATTTTTTTCTGAATTGGATTGTAATTCTTTTATATCCACTCCACCCGTCCAAGACTGTGGTTCTGAATTCGAGCTCTGATTTGGGCAAAAATCCATCTATGAATTGGATACCTTCTGTCAATTTTGTCATTTCATTTTGGATATTACTTATAAGTCCTGATTTGAGATTAAGGTTATAAAAATCATCAACAAAATTATTATAAGTTTTACTGTCTACAAATTTTTTTTGTGAATTTGTTGCAATTTTGAAGTAAGGTTCAGAATACAAAGTCCAATCATGTATTTGACTGATGTAATATTTTTTTACTTCCCGATACTTTTTTGATACTGGATGAAAAAGATCATATTTCTCGAAAAAACTTCTTGGTGTAATCAAAAACTTTTTCGGATCATAACCAACGCTTTTGATTTTCTGAATGTTGTTTCTACCAACACCATTCCATTGTAATTTAGGAGATACTGAAACTAATCTCCAACCTTGTTTTGCCATAGTTTTTTCAAACTTAGCACCTGTAAAAGATCGTGTTTGCATTCCACAAAGATAGAACTTTACTTGATATAAATAAAAAACCCCCACAATTTTTTGTGAGGGTTTTTTTTTGGTTTTTTTACTTCTTCAGTAAACCTTTCACAAAATTTACTAAGTAAGGAAGTACAAAATATCCCACCGCTGCTCCTGAAAGGAAATGCCAGTGCCATAAAAAACTTAATTGCTCCATTTAAATTCTGTTTTTTAATCAACTATAAACGGTACTTCAATCCAAAACCAATGAGGTTTGAATGTTTACCATCTTTTACAGTTCTTTGAATTGATTGCTCTAAGCACCATTTCTTGTTTATCCCGTATGCGATGGAAGGAACGTAAGTAAATTGTCCTTTATGTCCATCGAAAAAGGTAACACCACCATCAAGTCCGATTTCCAGACCCTTTGTTAGGTGCTTTCGGAATCCAACCAAAACTGGCATTCTTACGAAGCCAGATTTATCTTGCATAAAACCGAGAGAGACATTCGTGTTATTTTTTCTGAAATCTACTCTTTGACCCCATGCTTTGGAATTCCAATCAACTTTCCCTGCTAAAGGTGCCATTGCAGTTGCTCCAACGGAAATATCCCATCCCCTGTTTTTTTGAGCAAATGTCACTAGCGAAAACGCCATAGCAAAGAATAACAAAATGTGTTTTTTCATTTGTTTTTTGTTTATTGATTTATAAATAAAAATCCCATCACATAACTCTATTGAGATGCGGATGGGATTGATATTTCTGTATAATAAATATTACCGAATTACTAAAAACTCTCCTCCAATCTAACGTGTTAGCATCCTTTACCTTTTTGAGTGTTTCATTCATAAAAAATTACTGTCTCAACAAAGTATTTACTAATAATGGAATTACGTAGTCTGATTTGGAAACTTTTGATAGAGCAACTTGATCAAAACACCATCAATCTCAAGAACAAATATGTTGGTGAAGGTAAACCCGTATCTGAAAAGGATTTCGAAAAAATCGTTGAAGTTACTAAAAATAAATTTTACTTGCTGAGTTGGATTACCAAAAAGGTCGGCGGAGGAATCATTAAAAATGAGGACATCTACAAATATGAAGAATATTTTGACATATTTGAAAAGAACAAGAATAGAGGGAAATTCAAAAACAAGGATATTCACCTTTACAAAACGCCTGATGACGTTTTGGACTTTATAGAGGAAGCAATTAAAGTTAAAGAGGGGGATATTAAGTTTGAAGAAACTGTCGGTAAAGACAATTACGTAACTCCTAATAACATCCAAAAACTTGAAGCTAGCGGAGGAATTAAATACTTAGGAATTTTTGACGGTTATCAAGTGTTTCAAGTGTCCAAAGTCGGTAAAGATGTTTGGAAACTTTACAGAGACATCTTAGGAAGATGCCAAGGTCAAGGTTCCAAAATTAGATTATGTACAATCGCGGATTACGATTATTTCAAAACATATTTAAAAGAACCCCAGGGTTCAAGCTATTTTATACTGTTCAATTTGGATGACCCCAAGTCCCCTTATCAATTACACTTTGAAAGTGGCCAATTCATGGATAAAAACGATAGTAAAAAAATTAAAATACAAAAATTTAGATTTTATGAGTGGATTAGTGCCAGAGTACCGAGATATAATTTAGAACAGGATATATTTCCAGGTATCTTAGACTTACCTGTGAAAGGTAAAGGTCTTTATGATGATGATGGATTGAAACAAGGGTTATTCAAAACTTTTGATCAATACCGCGACAAACCGTATTTGCAAAGTATTGCAAATTACAAAAACGATAGAGTGGACGGGAGTTTTGTTTTCTATCATCCTAACGGTCAGGTATTTGAAAAAGGTAATTTAACTGGCGTTAAAGCAAATCGTTACGGAGATTATGAGTCATTCGATGAAAAAGGTAAACTCCATTATAAAGGAAGTTACGATAAAAGTGGAAGAAAAATTGGTTTGTGGACTTATTCTTCATACAGGGGATCCCAAAGATTAATTGATTACGATACAAACCCAGTACAAATTACGGGGCTCACAAAGAGCGGTTTGGTAAGATTTATATCTCAGATTAGGTTGGCGGAGCCGAAAGATCCATATGGAGAAACTTTGTTTTTTAACAGGAGCGGTAACGTTGCCGCTAAAGGAAGATTAGGTGTTGGTCTCAGACAACTAGGTGATTGGCAATACTTTTTTCCTGACGGAAGTGTAAGAGCTGAGGGGAAGTTTGTAGGTAACTGTAGAAAGGGTGAATGGACAGACGTTCTCAAAACTGATCAGGGAAAAATGATATTTGTGGCTAATTTTTCTAGCTGTGGACCGCCCGATGGTAAAGTTAAAGTTTACGATTCCAAAGGTGTTTTTGTAAAAAAAGTTTCTGGCAAAAAAATAGAACCAAGTTATTGGGACGATTCAATCTATGATCCGTCAATATTTGCATTTTCGTAAATTAAGAACACCTTAAAGTTTTTATCTCGCTAAAAGTTTTTTACCAGCCCTTTCTCTGTGAAACTTTATAGCAAAACGATGTATTTCTTCTTGTATGACACCAAGTACAGTCCACTCCATTGGGTGTTGTCTACCATCGATAGTATGGATGGTTTTACTTCTGTGTGAACTATCTTTGGAAATGGATATCAAGTCAACTTTATCAAGAAGATTAAGTGATTCCAAAACACTACGTGCCACGTTTAATTGTCCTTTTCCACCATCTATGATCACAAGGTTGGGTAGTTGACCCTTTTCATCCAAGAGTCTTTTAAAACGTCTGAAAACCACTTCTTCGAAAGACCCGCAGTCATTACCTTTGTTATCCTCATCACGTATGATGTACTTACGATACTGACTTTTATCAGTTTTGTTGTTGATAAATCTGACCGACGCCGCAACATTACAGTCACCTTGATTGTGAGAGTTATCAAAAGCTTCGATGATGAGTGGTAGTTGAGACAGTCCCAAAGCCTTTTTCATACCAAAAGCAATCTTGTTGTACTTCCGAACACGGATTGGTTCAAGTTTTTCCTCAAGAAGTTTGACTTGATTTAATCTGTAAAGGTAGTTGTCCGCTTTTTCAAATTCCAAATTCTTGGCAAATTCATGCATCTTTCCTGTGAGATACGATTTCACTTTAGTGTAGTCAAGTTCAAAGATTTTACGAACCAAAAATTGATACTTGAGATATTCCAAGTTTGATTCAAGAGCAATGCAAGGTGCATTACAACGACCAAGGTGATACTCGAGACAAGGTTTGAATTTGCCAGCGTTTATGTTCTCTTGATTCAGAACATATGAACAAGACCTCAATGGTAATATGTCGGTAATTAGTTGCATAACCTCATAGGCTCTTTGACCTGATGTGAAATTAATTCCAAGGGTCTCATTACCTTTACCGTGAGTGATTTGAAGTCTGACGAATGGTCCCTCAGTCAAAGACAAATACCACGTCCTTGTTTTGTCATCCTTCCCTTTTATGTTGAACTTTGGTTTGTATATTTTTATGAGCTCCTCTTCCATTATAAGAGCTTCCGCCTCAGAAGAAGCAATCTGATACTCAACGTCACAAATATTTTCGACAAGAGTTTTAGTTTTCTTGTCCACATGTTTTTTTGTAAAATAAGATGAAACTCGTTTGGGTAGAAACTTGGACATCCCAACGTAGATAATTTGATCCTTATCATCTTTGTAGATGTAGCAACCTGGATACTTAGGAGCGGATTTTATTTTTTCTTTAAGGTCCATTCTTTTCTATGTTTGTAAAACCAAATAAGGTGTATAACGATAATAAATGAATTTACAACAATTGTTGGACCTGCGGAAATTCCAACTCCATAAATTATCCAAAAAATAGAACCTATTGTGTTGATAAATCTCAAACGGAAAATGTTCTCAACTAAAAATGAGAAAAGAATGAGAGCAGTTCCTATGTATCCGAATATTTCCGAGTTCATTTTGGTGTGGGTTCAAATTTCTAAATTTTTTTTATCGGAGAAATCTGATTTCCACAACCTGAGATTTTCAAAATTTCAGAATTCGGTAAAATAATATTATAAATTTTAACCTCATCGATTGTAACCCTTGAGGGTTGTTTGTACGGGTTTTGAACTCCAGGCGATACGAAACATTGGTTACCGGCATTTCCCAAAGTCAAGTCAACATTTTGGGTATTGGGCCATTCCATAGATTTTGTCTCAGTCAAAACCCCGTTGATATAAAGATTGGTGATTGTTTCATTTACTGTGTAGAGAACATGAGTCCATCCATTACAATTTGAGATTTGTGGTATTCTAATTCTATTATTGGAGTTTGAACTGGTTGTTAAGTACATCACACCACCATTTTGCCAAATCTGAGGATTAAGATTACATTGTTTGTTTTCTGTAAGTTCCATCAAAGCATTACCATCA
>Ga0194124_10000348_pt1 | contig 71090 bp, 54 predicted proteins | sample TA2KigCas0mmetaG_FD_148605 | JGI IMG/M metagenome (GOLD analysis project Ga0194124, IMG submission 148605) | Freshwater microbial communities from Lake Tanganyika, Tanzania - TA2015031 Kigoma Deep Cast 0m | ecosystem: Environmental > Aquatic > Freshwater > Lake | place: Tanzania: Lake...
GAACGAGTTCATGTTCTTGATCTCGATCTTCGCCCCCAGCTTCTCCGATCCCCGGGGGCGGACCGAGACGTTGACGTCACACCGAACCATTCCCTTCTCGAGGTCGCAGTCGCTGATGTTCGCCCGGGCCAGGATGTCGGTCAGGGCCTTGAGGTACGCGTAGGCCATGTCGGGGCCCTTGAGGTCGGGTTCCGACACGATCTCGAGGAGCGGCACGCCGGCTCGGTTGAAATCCACGCCGCTGTGGCGGTCGAAGTGGTTGTTCTTGCCGACGTCCTCCTCCAGGTGCGCCCGGGTGATCCGGACACGCTCGACGCCGGTTGGGGCCCCATCGAACTCGAACTCGACCCAGCCGTTGGCGGTGCTGGGACGATCGTATTGGGTCAGCTGGTAGTTCTTGGCGGAATCCGGGTAGAAGTAGTTCTTCCGATCGAACTTCGCAAAGCGCGGGATCTTGCAGTTGAGCAGGTAACCGGTCAGGACGGTCAGCCGCAGGGCCTCCTCGTTGGCCACCGGCAGCACACCGGGCATGCCGAGGCACACCGGGCAGACGTTGGTGTTGGGCGGCGCCCCGAACTCGTTGGGACAGCCGCACCACATCTTGGATCGGGTCTTGAGCTGGACATGCGTCTCCAGACCGATGACCGCTTCGTATTCCATGCTGGAGGCGAGCCTGCCCGACGCCTGCAAAAGAGAAAAGGTCGGGGTTCAAACCCGTCGGGGTTGTCCCTACGCTCGTCCACACCATGAGCGCCGAGACTCGCATCACCCAACTCAACCTCACCCTCCCGAAGGCCCCGAAACCGGTCGCCGTCTACAAGCCCCTCGTGATCGTCGGCTCCCTCGCCTACGTCTCCGGACACGGCCCCGTGCGGACCGATGGCACCCTCATCGCCGGTGTGGTCGGACGCGATCTCGACCTCGAGGCCGGCAAGCAGGCAGCCCGCCAGGTGGGTCTCGCACTCCTGTCGACCCTCCACGAGCAGCTGGGCTCCCTCGACCGTGTGAAGCGGGTGGTCAAGCTGCTCGGCATGGTCAACTCGGCGCCCGATTTCTATGACCATCCCAAGGTGATCAACGGCTGCAGCGAGCTCTTCGCCGAGGTGTGGGGACCGGACCACGGCATCGGCGCCCGCAGCGCCGTCGGCATGGGGCCCCTCCCGGGCAACATCGCGGTGGAGATCGAGATGATCGTGGAACTGGTCTGATCCGACCCAACGCAGCCCGGGATCCCGCCACCGGTTTGCGTTGTCGACCGCTGTTTGCGACCCTGACCTCCCGTGACGATCCAGGAAGAAATCGCCCGCCGCCGGACCTTTGCGATCATCTCGCATCCCGACGCCGGCAAGACGACGCTGACCGAAAAGCTGCTCCTCTACGGCGGGGCCGTGCAGCTGGCCGGGTCCGTCACGGCCCGCAAGAACCAGCGGGCGACGACGTCCGACTGGATGGAACTCGAGAAGAAGCGCGGCATTTCCATCAGCTCCACGGTCCTGCAGTTCGACTACAGCGGGTACCGGATCAACCTCCTCGACACCCCGGGTCACAAGGATTTCTCGGAGGACACCTACCGGGTCCTCACGGCGGTCGACGCGGTGATCATGGTGATCGACGCGGGCAAGGGCGTGGAATCCCAGACCCGGAAGCTGTTCGAGGTCTGCGCCCGCCGGGAGGTGCCCATCTTCACCTTCATGAACAAGATGGATCGGCCGGCCCGCGATCCGATCGGTTTGATGGACGAGCTGGAGGCCGTGCTGGGCATCCGGTCGGTCGCGATGAACTGGCCTCTGGGCAATGGCACGGACTTCAAGGGCGTCTATGACCGGTCCGAGCGGGCGGTGCACCTGTTCGAGCGTGTGGTGGGCGGCAAGTACCGGGCGGCTGTGAATGTCACCGGGCTCAACGATCCGATCGTGACCTCCGCGCTCGATGAACAGACCTACAAGATGGTGATCGAGCAGATCGAGATGATCGAGATGGCCGGCTCGGAATTCGATCCAGAGCGGGTCCTCGCCGGGAAGCTCACGCCGGTGTTCTTCGGCTCCGGGGTGAACAATTTCGGTGTGCAGCTGCTGCTCGACAACTTTCTCCGCTATTCGAGCCCCCCTCTTGGCCGCCCGGTGACCGCAACCGCCTGAGGTCCGGCCCGTGCTCCGCTTTGATTCCTTGTTCGATGCGGCGGACTCCCTAGTGTCTCCGGACCCGGTCGGACGCCTCCGACCTTCCTCCCGTTGATGTACGAACCTGCCATCACCGCCGAACTCGTCGCCAAGCACAACCTGACCCCCGACGAGTACCAGAAGATCCTCGAAATCCTCGGGCGGGCGCCGTCCTACACCGAGCTTGGCATCTTCTCCGTGATGTGGTCGGAGCACTGCTCCTACAAGAACACGCGGCCGGTGCTGAAGACCTTCCCAACCCAGGGCGCCTCGATCCTGGTCGGCGCCGGCGAGGAGAACGCGGGCATCATCGACATCGGCGACGGTGTCGCCATCGCCTTCAAGATCGAATCCCACAACCACCCCAGCGCCGTGGAGCCGTTCCAGGGCGCCGCCACCGGCGTGGGCGGGATCATCCGCGACATCTTCACCATGGGTGCCCGTCCTGTGGCGGCCCTGAATTCCCTGCGCTTCGGTGAGTTGTCGAACCCTGAGGTCCGACGCCTCTTCTCCGGAGTCGTCTCCGGCATCGCACACTACGGCAACTGCTTCGGCATCCCGACCCTCGCCGGCGAGGTCTATTTCGACAAAAGCTACGAGGGCAACCCGCTCGTCAACGCCTTCGCCCTCGGGGTGCTGCGCCACGACCAGATCACGCGCGGCGCCGCCAAGGGCGTCGGGAACCCGGTCTTCTACGTCGGCCCGGCCACCGGACGCGACGGTCTGGCCGGTGCGGCCTTCGCCTCGCAGGACCTCACCGAGGAGTCGGCCGAACAGCAGCGCGGAGCCGTCCAGGTGGGCGACCCCTTCATGGAGAAGCTGGTCTGCGAGGCCTGTCTCGAACTCCTCGCCACCGGATGTGTCGCCGGCATGCAGGACATGGGGGCCGCGGGTCTGACCTGCTCGACCTGCGAGACCGCAGCGCGGGCCGGGACCGGGATCGAGATCGAGCTGGACCGCGTGCCGCAGCGCGCACCGAACATGTCCAGCTACGAGATCATGCTCTCCGAGTCCCAGGAGCGCATGCTCATCGTCGTCCAGAAGGGCCGCGAGGAGGAGGTGAAGCGGATCTTCGACAAGTGGGATCTTCCCTGGGCCGAGATCGGTGTCGTCACCGACACCGGTCGCATGGTGGTCCGCCACGGCGGCACGGTCGTGGTCGATGTCCCCGCCAAGAAACTGGCCGACGAGGCCCCCATCTACTTCCGGGAATCCCGCGAGGCTGCCTACATGCAGGACGTCCGTGCCTTCCGCCTGGATGGCATCCCGGACACCTCCAACCCCACCTCCGACCTCAAGCGCCTGCTCGCACAGCCCACCATTGCGTCCAAGAACTGGGTCTACGGCCAGTACGACCACATGGTCCGCGACGGTTCCGTGGTCTGCCCCGGCAGCGATGCCGCCGTGATCCGGATCAAGGGCGACTCCCTGCCCATCACCAAGGCCCAGTATGCCGAGGGTCAGGCCTCCCGGATGTCGAAACCGGTCGTGACCCCCGACAAATACGTGGCGATGTCGGTCGACTGCAACGGGACCCATGTCTACCTCGACCCCTACGAGGGCGGTAAGGCGGCGGTCGCGGAATGCTGCCGCAACCTCGCCTGTTCCGGCGCCATTCCGCTGGGGTCCACCGACAACCTGAACTTCGGCAATCCCCACAACCCGGAGATCTTCTGGCAGCTGAAGGAATCGGTCCGGGGCCTCGCCGAGGGCTGCCGGGCGTTCAGCGCGCCCGTCACGGGTGGCAACGTCTCGCTCTACAACCAGCGCGGCGCCCTCGGGGCCATCGACCCCACGCCGACCGTCGCCGTCGTGGGACTGATCGAGAAGCCCGAGCACATCACGACCCAATGGTTCAAGGATGCGGGCGACGTGATCCTGCTTCTCGGTTCGCCTATGGACCTCGACGACCCCCTGCAGGGACTCGGTGGCAGCGTCCAGCTCCAGGCGGCCCATGGAAAGAAGACCGGCCTCCCGCCGAGGGTCGATCTTGAGGCCGCCAAGACCCTGCACACCTCGCTGCTCGGCCTCATCCGAGAAGGCGTGGTGAAGAGTGCCCATGATTGCAGCGAGGGCGGTCTCGCCGTGTGTCTGGCCGAATCCTGCATGAGCCAGCAGATCGCGCGCGGCACGCCGCGGCTGATCGGTGCCCAGGTGGAACTCCCCGCCCCGGCCGCAGGGTCCCCGGCACCCCGCCTCGACGCCCTGCTCTTCGGCGAGACACAGAACCGCATCGTGATCACGGTGGCTTCCCAGGATGCCGGACGGGTTCTCAAGCAATGCGGGATCCTCGGCGTCCCGGCACAGCGACTGGGAACGGTGGGCGGCGACATGCTCTCGATCCGCTCCGGAACGACGACGCTCGAGTCGCCTGTGGCGGAACTGCACGACATCTGGTGGAACGCCATCGCCCGCGCGATGGGTTGAGGCGGCCCAACCCCATCCCCAGCCTTGCCCGGGATCCAACGCTGCCCATTCTCGGTGGATGGTCGGAAGGAGGAGACGTCGGCTTTGGTTCTGGATTCTCGGGCTCGCGATCGCCCTCCCGTCGGCAGGACTCGCCGTCCTGACCGGGATTCTCCTGTCCAGTCGAGCCCTCCTGGATGGCACCGTGTCCGGGATCGGCGTCCAGGAACACGTCGAGATCGATCGCGACGCCATGGGCATTCCCACTCTCCGGGCGGGAAGCCGGATCGACCTGGCCTTCGCCACCGGATTCCTCCACGCCCAGGACCGGTTCTTCCAGATGGACCTGCTCCGTCGCAACGCGGCCGGTGAACTCGCGGAACTGCTGGGTGTGGCGTTGGCCGACTATGACGGCGAGATGCGACGCCACCGGCTGCGGCAGACCGCCCAGATCGCCCTCGCCACAGCTCCCGACCGTCAACGAGCCGTCGTCGACGCCTACACCGAAGGGGTCAATGCCGGGCTTCGCTCGCTGCGGGCACGACCCCCGGAGTACCTCCTCCTGAACCAGGTCCCGCGCGCCTGGGATCCGGTCGACTCCCTCCTCGTGTCACTCCTCATGTCCGAGCGGCTCCAGGACGCCGAGGGTTCGAACGATCAGCGTCGGGGGCTGCTCGCGGAGGTCCTCCCGGGGGAGGCCCTGGCCTTCTTCGATCCGAGTGCCTCCGAGTGGGAGGCGGCACTGGATGGTTCCACCAGCCAGATCGCCCCCATCCCCTCGCCCGGGACGATCGGGTTCCGGACGGGTCCGGCAACCACCGCGGGGGCCTTCGACTGGGAACGTCCGCTCATGCCCGGCAGCAACAGCTGGGGCGTCGATGGCTCCGTGTCCTCCGATGGCGGAGCCATTGTCGCCAACGACATGCACCTCGACCTGGGCGTCCCGAACATCTGGTACCGCGTCAGCGCCCGTTGGACGGACGACGGCCAGTCCCGCCAGTTCGATGGCGTCACCCTGCCAGGCGCTCCGGTGTTCATCATCGGCAGCAATGGCCGGATTGCCTGGGGATTCACCCACGCCGCGTTGGATGTGACGGATGTCATCCTCGTCGAGACCGACCCCTCCAACCCGAGGCGGTATCGGACACCGGACGGATGGCGGGATCTGGAGTCCGTGACGGAGGAGATCCGGATCGCCGGGGCTCCTGCGCGGACGATCCACCACGATCGGACCCTCTGGGGTCCGGTCCTCGGCACCAACCATCTGGGCCAGACCCTCGCCCTGCGGTGGGTGGCGCATCAGCCGGAGGCGTTGAACCTGCAGCTGCTCGAACTCGAGACGGCGGGTTCCGTCGAGGACGCCGTCCGCATCGCCCCAACCTGTGGCATCGCGGATCTCAACCTCCTTGTCGGGGACCGTGAAGGCCACCTCGCCTGGACCTTGGTCGGCCGCCTGCCTCGACGCATCGGATTCGACGGCCAGGTCCCGGTCTCCTGGGCCGACGGTTCCCGTCGATGGGACGGATGGAGAGAACCTGCAGCGTATCCGGTGGTCCGCGGGCCCCGTCTCTGGACTGCCAACAACCGCATGAGTGGCGACTCGAACTACCTGTCGGCCGGGGTCCAGCAGACCGACCTTGGAGCACGGGCCACCCAGATCCGGGAGGATCTCCAGCAGTTGTCCAAGGTCGACGAGACCGGCCTTTTTGCGCTCTACCGGGATGACCGGGCCCTGTTCCTCGACCGCTGGCAACGGCTCCTCCTGGGGACCCTCGACCGCGGACCGCTTGGCACCAATGAGGCCGCCTGGACACAACTGCGCGGTGCCGTGGAGAACTGGGGTGGCCGGGCCTCCACGAACTCCGTGGGCTACCGGGTTGTCCGGGCCTTCCGGTTCAAGGTGGGTGAACTGTTCTTCCAGCCACTCGTCGCCCGCTGCCAGGAATCAGGATCCGATCTGCCGATCGACAGTGTCCGCTGGGAGACACCGCTGTGGACCTGTCTGACCCGGAAGCCACTCCATCTGCTGGCCCCCCGGTTCACGAGCTACGAGGCGCTTCTTGCCACGGCGGTGGAGTCGGTCCTCGCCGATCTCCGGGCCCAGGGTCTGACCCTCCCTGAGGCGACCTGGGGACAACGCAACACCGTCCGGATCCAGCATCCCATCAGCCGGGCCCTTCCGAGGATTTCGGGCTGGCTCGACATGACTCCGCGTGCGCTGTCGGGAGACGATCACATGCCGAAGATCCAAGGGGTCCGGTTCGGTCCGTCCGAACGGATGGTGGTGGCTCCCGGTCACGAGGAGCGGGGCATGCTCCAGATGCCTGGAGGACAGAGCGGCCACTTCCTGTCGCCATTCTATCGCAAGGGACACACCGAATGGGAGGACCTGACCCCAACCCCATTGATGCCAGGCCCGACCGAGCATCGATTGGTTCTTTCACGGTAGGGGACTCACGCGGCGACGCGGCGACACGGAGGAAGACCGGAGAGGGTGAAAACAGCCAAAACTTGCCGGGCTCAATCTGGACCGAGTCTTTGCGCTTGGCTTTCGGCACTGTGGCCTGAGCTGCTACCTCCATGGCCTCCCTCCGATCCATCCTGTCGCTGAAACTCCTCCTCCTCGCCGCTGCCATCAGCCTGCCAATTGGCGAATCCCGGGGAGCCACCCCTCCGGTCCGGGTCCTGGTCTGGGATGAACGACAACCCCAGCAGAAGCAGGCCTACACCCATTGGCTTGGAAACCAGATCGCCCAGCATCTCCGGACGGTTTCCGGCCTCAGGGTCGTGTCGGCAGCACTCGATGATCCCGGGCAGGGGCTTGCGACGCTCGATCAGACCGATGTCCTGGTCTGGTGGGGCCATGTCCGCCAGATGGAGATCGAGCCGCCGGTGGCGAGGGACATCGTCCAGCGCATCCTCGACGGACGCCTTGCGCTGATCGCGCTCCACTCCGCCCACTGGTCGCGTCCCTTCGTGGAGGCCATGAATGAGCGGGCCCGCCAGGACGCGGTGAAGGGCCTGCCTCCGGCGGAACGGGCTGGAGCTGTCCTCGTCGAGACGAACCTCCTTCCCCGTCCGCTGATGGTCCCCCGGTACACGGAACGCCTGTCGCCCTCGGTCACCTATCACAAGCCGATCGAGGGCCCGGTCCGGATCGACCTCATCCTGCCGAACTGCTGCTTCCCCGCGTATCGCGGCGATGGAAAACCCAGCCAGATCCGGATCCTGAAGCCCGATCACCCGATCTCGAAGGGGGTGCCATCGGTCTTCCAGATCTCACAGACAGAGATGTACGACGAGCCGTTCCACGTACCGATGCCCGACGTTGTGATTCTGGAGGAACGCTGGACCACCGGGGAATGGTTCCGTTCCGGCATGCTCTGGAACCTCGGGAAGGGCCGGGTCTTCTATTTTAGACCCGGACACGAAACCTACCCCGTATACTTCAACCCGGAGGTGTTGAGGATCCTCGGGAATGCCTGCCTGTGGCTGGGCGAGGGGAGGCGTTGAGCGCTGGGGAACGCGGAGGGGGAGAGGGGGAAGGAGGCTCACGCGGCGACGCGGAGACACGGAGGAAAGGGGAACTGAGAGTTGAAACTGGCAGCGAGGTGGGCTGAGGCGATGGAGGGGGCCGGCTGCGGTTGTGGGTTTTCTGCGCGTGGCGGGTTTAGATGGGGACCTGAGGGACCAGGTCCCTACCGGGGAATGGGTGCTGTCGCACCCAGTGATGCAGGGCACTGCCTCACCCACCCTTGGTCGTCGGTGGCTTCCGAAGACATGTGGGGCCGGGGCTGCTTCTCTCAACTCTCGACTCTCAACGCTCCACTTCTGCAGGGCGGGACTCACGCGGTGACGTGGAGGCAGTTGGGAGTTGAGCGAGAGGAGGGTTGAAGGCAGTTATTGCCGACACCTTGAACACTCCTGCATCCCTGAACCGGTTCGGCTGGATCATTGCCCTGTTTTCCATCGTCTATGGCGCCCTGGGTCATGGGACCCCAGGCGACTATGAGCGGGCCCTGAGTCTTTCCCGGCGCACCGAAAACACGGTCTTCCGGACTGCCGTGCACCCGAGGTGGCTGCCAGGCCACACGCGTTTCACCTACCGCGTCCAGACCGGTCCGGACTCCTTCGAATGGGTCGTGGTCGATGCGGAGAGCGGGACCCGGACCGCCACAAACAGACCCCCCGATGAAACAATTCAAGACATTGCCCTGTCGGCGGGAGGCATCGGGGCCCGGACCCGACGGACCGGACAGGAGACCGTCCTGATTCTCCACAACCCCACCGGATGGGACCTCGATCTCTTCTGGGTCGATTCCGAGGGTCATCGCAAGGCGTATGGACGTGTCCGGGCCGGAGCGGAGCGGAGCCAGCACACCTTCGGCGGGCATGTCTGGCTCCTGACCGATCCGGCAGGGACCGTGGTCGGAACCTTCGAGGCACCGGATCAACCGGGGCGTGTGACCCTTGGGACGGAGGCTCCAAAGCCGCCTGCCGAACCCACGCCGGCACCGCTCCCGATCCGGGAACCCGGGGAGTCGCCCGATGCCCGTTGGGTTGTCGTGGTCCGGGATTCGAACCTCTTCCTCCGCCCGAAGGCCTCCACCGCCTTGGAGCGCCTCACCACCGATGGCGCTCCAGGAGAGACCTACGCCCCGGAGGTCCACTGGGCTCCGGATTCCTCCGCCTTCATCGCCCGGAAGGTCCGGGCGGGATCCGATCGAAAGGTGTCCTTCCTCGAGGTTGCACCGACCGATCAGGTCCAGCCCCGTCTTCACACCCAGACCTATCTCAAGCCCGGGGATCCACTGCCCAGACCCGTTCTCCATCTCTTCCGCGTCGCCGATCGACGCGGCAACCGTATCGACGACACCTTCTATCCCAATCCCTATACGGAGGACGGTGAGCTCGACCTCCACTGGGCCTCGAACAGCCGCGAGGTCTTCGTCGCGTACAACGAACGCGGTCACCAACGCTATCGGCTCCTGGCAGTGGCCAACCCCAAGGAGGGTCCGCTCGGGGGAACCTCGACCCCTCGGATCGTGGTGGAGGAGAGCTCCCCGACCTTCATCGACTGGACCAACAAGACCTGGAGGCATTGGCTCGAGGGGACCGACGAGCTGATCTGGATGTCGGAACGGGATGGCTGGACCCACCTCTGGCTCATCGATCGGAGGACCGGGGGGGTGAAGAACCGCATCACCCGTGGGGACTGGGTCGTGAGGGAGGTCCTCCACGTGGATGAGACGCGTCGAGAGGTCTGGTTCCTGGCCGGTGGAGTGCGGTCCGGGGAGGATCCATACCATCGGCACCTGTGCCGGGTAGGGTTCGATGGTTCGGGATTCCAGGTCCTGACCGAGGGGGATGGAGACCACCGAGTGGACTTCTCACCAGACCGCCGATGGTTCCTCGACACGTGGTCCCGGGTGGATCAGCCGCCCGTCTCCGAGTTGCGTCGCACCTCGGACGGAAGGCGTGTCGTCGAACTCGAACGGGCCGATGCCTCCACACTCCTCAAGGCGGGCTGGACCGTGCCAGAGCGGTTTGTCGCGAAGGGACGGGATGGCCAGACCGACATCCACGGCATCCTGATCCGCCCCTCCACCTTCGATCCCTCCAGGCGGTATCCGATTGTCGAGGAGATCTACGCCGGGCCCCAGGGGGCCTTCGTGCCGAAGGAATTCGGACGCCTGCTGCGGCAGCACGCCATTGCGGAACTGGGCTTCGTGGTGGTCCAGATCGACGGCATGGGCACCAACTTCCGTGGAAAGAAGTTCCACGACGTCTGCTGGAAGAACCTCGCGGATTCCGGTCTGCCGGATCATATCGCCTGGCTGCGGGCAGCCGCTGCGACGCGACCGTGGATGGATCTCGGGCGGGTGGGGATCTATGGCGGCAGCGCCGGGGGACAGAGTTCGACACGCGCCCTGCTGGACCATCCGGATTTCTATGGGGTGGCGGTCAGTGACTGTGGGTGCCACGACAACCGCATGGACAAGCTCTGGTGGAACGAGCAGTGGCTCGGCTGGCCGGTCGACGAGAGCTATCGGCGATCCTCCAACGTGGAAGATGCACCGAAGCTGCGTGGAAAGCTGCTCCTGACTGTGGGGGAACTGGACACCAACGTCGACCCGGCCAGCACGCTCCAGCTGGCGGCCGCCTTCGTGCGGGCGGAGCGGGATGTCGAGCTGCTGGTCCTTCCCGGAGCCAACCACGGCGCCGGGGAGACGCCCTATGCGAGCCGGAGGCGGATGGACTTCTTTGTCCGACACCTCCTTGGCGTCGGGCGTTGATCCGGAGTCCCTTCCCGGAGGGATCGCGACAAACGACTTCGTCGCCAGACGGCTTTGGTGTTTCCTCAACCCGTGAGCGTCAGGGACTTCCTGTGGGTCGGCCTCGGGGGAGGGATCGGGTCGATGGCCCGGTTCGGCGTGGCCTCCCTTGTGGCCCGATGGCTGGGCGAACGCCTCGGTGAGACCCTGCCCTTTGGAACGATCCTGGTGAACGTCACCGGATGCTTCCTCATCGGCCTGGTTGCCGGGATCGAGGATCCCAGCCTCGGATGGATCAATCGGCCCTTGGGACGACAGTTCCTCATCGCCGGGTTCTGCGGGGGCTACACAACGTTCTCGGCCTTCAGCCTCCAGACCCTTCGACTGATCCAGAACAGGTCCTGGACCCTTGCGGTCCTGAACGTCCTGGGCTCCATCCTCCTCTGCATGGCTGCGATCGCCCTCGGTCACCTGTGCGCCGTGGGGTGGTCCGGGCGCAAGGCCGGATGAAGGCTTCCGCTCCGAGGCTCGTCCGGGATCGACACGGAGTCCGGTTGGTCCACCACGGCGTCCTGATCAGCGATCTTCGGACCTCGGTGCGGCCGACCCACGGTCTCTACGACATCCTGGCCGCCGTCGCACGCCTCGCCTCCGAGGACGCTCCGAGGCACATCGCCCTGCTCGGTTTTGGTGCCGGCGGGATCCTTGCCCCATGGAACGCTCTGGGTTGGACCGGGTGCCTGAACGCGGTCGACACGGATCCCGACGCGTACGCGCTGTTTCGTCGGGAATGCCCCCTGTGGCGCGACCAGGTCCGATGGACCCAGGCGGATGCCGTCGAGTGGCTCGTCCGGGAGCGTCGACGTTTCAGCCTCATCATCGAGGATCTGTCGATCTCCACCGGGAGCGACATTGAGAAGCCCGGAGCCACCTGGAACCGTCTCCCGGGACTCCTCCGTGATCGGCTTGCCCCGGAGGGCATTGCGCTCTTCAACCTGCTGAAACCCCAGGGTGGGACCTGGCGCCAGGGTCTCGACGCGGTGGGTGGACGGTTCCCCCGGAAGCTCCTCGTGCACCTGGAGGACTACGAGAACCGGATCCTCATCGCCGGTCGATCGCTTCCGGAGGCCCGGACTCTGTCGGCAATGATCCGACGTTCGCTTCGATCCGTGGGCTCTTGTCAGGCCGACCGGTTCCGGCTCGAGACCCTGGGCTGAGCCGCGCGGCGGAACAGTTCAGACGCAGTACTTTTCGAGCACCTGCTGCGGGATCGGCATGGGACGTCCCGAGTCCACGCCAACCAGGGTGAATTCGCACCACCCGTCGCAGCAGAGCTTTCCGGGAGTTCCCCGCACGATTTCGAAGCAGACCCGAACATCGGTCTCGGCCACGGCGTCGACCCAGGTGCGGACCCGGAACGCATCCCCGAGCCTGAGGGCCCGCTTGTACTGGAGGTGGGCGACCCTGGCGTACCAGGTCAGTCCCTCGGCGAGGAACGCCTCCATCGACATCCCATAGCAGCGGGCCATCTGGTCGTATCGGGCGGCGAGGACATAGTCCTGATACCGGCTCGCATGCACGTGCCGGTTCATGTCGATGTCGTCGGGACGGACCTGTAGCCCGGTCTCAAAGACGGTCCGGCCCAGGACGATGTCGGTTCTCCAGTCGCGCACAGTGGCTTCGTTTCCTGGGAGGAAAGCCGATTGCCGGAGCAACGGAAAGACCACGGATGCGACCAGAGTGGTTTCGGCACCACCAGCCTGAAGATCGTTCCACCCGGACCGGTCGCCTCAAGGTCGAGGAGGGCTCCCGCCGCCCGCGCGAGCTGTCGGCTGAGGGCCAGCCCGAGGCCGGAGCCTCCGACTTTTCCGGTGCGGCCCGGCTGGAACAGGTGGGGCACCAGAGGGATTGGGACTCCGTGGCCCTCGTCGTGGACCCGGAAGACCAGTCCCCGGGGTTCCTCCACGAATGACAGGACGACGACCCCCGAGCAGGGACTGGCCTCGACTGCATTGGCCACCAGGTTCTCGAGGATGACCAGGACCAGGTTGGCGATGTGGTTGTCGACGGGCCGGAGCGCTGAGGCCTCACACTCGATCCGAACCCCCTTCTCCGCGGCCATCCGATGGAAGCGACGGCAGAGATGATCGAAGATCTCCGGGGGTGAAAGCTCGTAGCCCGGCAGATCCGAATCCTCCCGAAGGATGCGGGTCACCTCCTCGATCAGGGACTTCATGCGCCGGGTGGATTCCGCGGCCGCGAGCCAGTCGGACTCCTGCACCGTCTGCGGACTCCGATTGGCGACGACGTGGTGAAGTCCCATCACAGGATTGCGGAATCCGTGGAGCAGGTGCGCCGTCAACGTGCCCAGGGCGGCCGTCCGGGCCGCGAATCCCAGCTCTCCCTGGGCGGCACGGAGATCCCGGCGCATTTTCGACAACCGGACGGCGAGGAACGCCATCGCCATGGCCAGCAGAATCCCCACCACGATCGCGCCTGAAAGAGTCGGCAGGGAGGAGGGAACTCCTGGGGCCTCAGACCCTGCGACCGGCACCTGACCCAGCAGCACCCACCCTCCGACCCAGGCAGTTCCTGAGGACTTCCCTGTCCGCTGAAGCCGTTGCTGGCCTCGGCATCGAGACACCCAAGTTGATTTCATCACGGGGGTCGCGGCCGAATCTCCCGAGGGGATTGGGCCAGATCGCGACGGTCTTCTCGGATCCAACGATCCGCTGGGGGTTGGAGGCGCTCACCGGTTCTCAAGACGAGGAATCCGGCCGGTATCTTACGAACGCCGATCGAGGCAGAGCCCCGGGCTCCTCCTCAGAGACGCAGCGGGATCTGGTCGGTTCTCGGCTCCGAAACGTCCGGGTCCATGGACGGACCCGACGCGGATCTGGAGCCGTCCTTCCACCCTCCCAGACGGTACCGGAGATAGTCCCGGGACACCCCCAGCAGGCGGGCGGCGGCGGAGACGTTGCCGTGCGTCTGGGCGAGTGCGTGGTGGATCAGACGCAGGATCGCCTCCTCCAGCGAGAATCCCTGGTTCGGGAACCGGAACAGGGGATTGAACCAGTCGCCAGGCACCGTGCCGGAGACCGGGACCGGAAGATTCAAAGGCCGGGTCTCCGCGGGACCGGACGGACTCGCCCCCATCAGCTGGTCGAGGTTCAACGCTTCGCCGTCCTCGAACACGAGCGCTCGTTCCAGTTCATGGGCGAGTTCTCGGACGTTGCCCGGCCAGCCGTAGGCGAGGACCCGACGCCGGCCCGTTTCCGAAAGCGAGCGGGTTGGAAGCCGATGACGTCGCGAGAGCCGGGCGAGGAGTGCGTCGGCCAGGTGCAGCACGTCGTCGCCCCGATTCCTCAGCGGTGGAAGGTGGATGCGATAGAGATCGAGTCGATGATACAGATCCTCCCGGAAGCGTCCCTCGCCGACGAGTTCCTTGAGGTCCCGGTTCGCGGCCGCGATGACCCGGATATCCACCGGGATGTCCCTATTGCCGCCGAGGCGTCGCACCTTGTGATCCTCCAGCGCCGTCAGGAGTTTCGCCTGAAGGGGAAGGCTGAGCGAGGCGAGTTCGTCCGGGAACAGGGTCCAGCCGTTGGCTGCTTCAAAGAGGCCCATGCGGGCGCTGCGGGCATCGGTGAACGCCCCGCGCTCGTGTCCGAACAGCTCCGACTCCGCCAGTCCGTCGGGGATGGCGGCGCAGTTGGCTTCGACCAGGGCCCCCCCGGATCGGGGTCCTTGTCCGTGGATCCAGCGTGCGACCGTGGTCTTGCCGGTACCGGTCTTGCCCTGAATGACCACGGGTGGCAGGTGGGCTCCGTGGGAATGGAGGCGCTGGTCCGCCACGAGGATCCGCTGCAGCTGGGTCTCGAGGGCCGCCAGTGAACCGTCAAAGAAGAAGGAGGTCTCCGGGGAATCCCTACGCCGGTGTTCCGTGATGCGGGCAGCCTGCTTGTGCTGGCGGGCGCGGGTCATCACCAAGGCCAGGGCCTTGGGCTCGAACGGCTTGGTCAGATAGTCGAGGGCTCCCAACTTCATGGCCTCGACCGCTCCCGCGACACTACTGTCCCCGGTCATCACCACGGTCTCGGTGTTGGATCCCAGCACGCCCTCACGGAGCAGATCGATTCCACGGCCGTCAGGCAGATTCACGTCGATCAGGACGAAGTCGAAGCTCAGGTCCTGCGCCATCTGTCGTGCCCCCCGGATGGAGTCGGCACCGGAGACGTCGGCCCCCAGACGCTCGAGGGAGGAAGCGATGTGACGGCGCAGCAGGGGTTCATCCTCCACCACGAGGATGCTCAGGCCGGACAGGACGGGGGGTCGCCATGGGACGCCCATCATGGAGGACGATTTCGGGCCCAACAAATCTGGTTGAGCCCCCGCCGCCGGAAGCAGGGACCCCTGGGGGAAAATAAAAACGGCGGCCCCGCCTGGGGCCGCCGTTGTGGGATCGGAGGGTTTCGATCAGGTCAGTGCGCCCCGGAACCTTCGATCGCGACCGGTTTGTAGCCGCCGATTGCCTTGAAGTAGAGGAACAGCAGCAGGTAGATGACCGCCATGGTGGCCGGGATGAAGGAGTCGGCCTTCAGGGTCCGGCGATCGCCGGCAATGCTGGCCTCGACCACAGCCTTCTGCTCGGGGGTCTTGGCCTCGGCGCTTTGGGCTGCGGAGAGCTTGGAACCGTCGAGGCCGTTGACTGGATCGAGGAAGAGGAAGGAGCTCTTCTTTTCGGCCTTGTAGGTTGCGTAGAGGGCAGGATTGGACCTCTGCAGCTCATCGGCGGCGAAGCGATCCTTGGCGTAACCGAGTCCGGCAGAACCGAGCAGTCCGGCCGACATCATGCCGCAGCCACCCATGATGGAGATGGCGATGGCACCGGTGCGAGGGAAGCGGTCACTGGTGACGGCCAGCATGGTGGGCCAGAAGAAGGTCTTCCCAAACGCATAGACCGAGAGGGCGATCATGGCTCCCACGAAGGTGGTGATGCCGCTGACCATGTTCAGTCCGATGCAGGCGAGGACTGCGCAGATGAACAGCAGTCCGATTGGCGAGATCTTCAGGCTCTTCTCGATGAAGTGGGCGCAGAACCGGAGCGCGAACATGAACATTGAAGTGTAGACGAACAGGATCTTGCCCTGGCTGGGGCTCAGGATGTTGCCGGTGATGTTCTGGATCCAACCATCGGTTCCCAGTTCCACCGCGCCGACCAGGGCGTGGGTCACGAGGAGCACGAACAGGAGCCAAGCGCCGATGGAGAATCCGGTGATGACCGCGACCGCCGCCAGGATCACGCCACCCATCGCATAAGCAGCCACAGCGGGCAGCTGGAGAGCGTTTTGGAAGAACAGCACAAGAAGGTAGCACGCGACCGCACCGCCGAGGATACCGACGTCCTTGAGCATCTCGCCGAGGCTGAGACCCTTCGCAGACGCCTCCGACTTCGGGAAGGTCTGACCCATGAAGAGCAGTCCATAAAGGACGGTCGGAACGAGGAACAGGCTGAGCTGCAGCTTCCAGCTCATGGCGTTAGCGCCTTCACCGAGGTACCAGCCCACCAACCCACCGATCACAAGACCCGCCGGCCAGCTGGCGTGCAGGATGTTCAGGTAATGGGTGCGGTTGTTCGGGAACAGCGTCGCGACGAGCGGATTCGCCACGGCTTCAAGCGTTCCGTTGGCGAGGGCGAAGATGAACGTCCCCCAATAGAGATAGTTGTAGGCGACCTCCTGGGCCTGCCCCTTCGAGGCGGCGAAGGTGACAAACGCCGAGAGGACGTGGAACAGGAAGGCGGCGACGACCAGCTTGCCGTAGCCAATCTTGTCCACCACGACACCACCGATGATGATGCCGAAGCAGAATCCGGTGAAACCGGCGCCACCGATGTCACCCAGTTGGGCTCCGGTGAAACCAAAATCGGCAGCCCAGTTGGCCAGGATGCCGCCACGGATCCCGAAGCCGATTCCCGCAGCCAGAATGGCCATGAAGCCGGCGAAAAGAAGCCGTTTGGCATTGGATGCGATGCCTGCGTTGTTCACGTTACTCATTGTGGAATTCCCTTGTTGGTTGGAGGTGGAACCCGGGCAGTAAACCCGAATCCGCACGGGACGGTCCACAAAAGGTTTTGATCGAACCCAGTAGTCGGGGGCGAGTTGGAGGTTGTGCGCGGCGTCCTCTGAGGGTCGACTCGGTGAAGACCATGCAGATCCAGTTCCTCGGCGCGACCCGTACGACCACCGGGTCGATGTACCTCCTGACCGTGAACGGCCAGCGGATCCTCCTGGAGTGCGGCCTGTTCCAGGGACGACGCGGCGAGTCCATCGAGCGCAACCAGACCTTCCCGTTCGACCCGCGACAGGTCGATGTCGCCATCCTGAGCCATGCCCACATCGACCACTGCGGCAACCTGCCCAACCTCCACAAGCAGGGCTTCCGGGGGAACATTTACTGCACCTTCGCCACGCGGGATCTCGCCGCGATCCTGCTGTCCGACTCGGCCCACATCCAGCAGTCCGACACCGAGTTCCTGAACAAGCGCCGGGCCCGTCGGGGCGAGCCCCCGGTAGCCCCCCTGTATTCCGTCCACGAAGCGGAACAGGTGGTCCGCCAGTTCGTCGCGGTCGGCTATGAGCGACCCATCCCGGTCGCCGACGGTGTCACGGCCACGTTCCTCGATGCCGGCCACATCCTCGGCTCCGCCCAGGTCGTGCTCGACGTCCGGGAGAACGGACGGCGCTTCCGCTACCTGTTCACCGGGGATGTCGGACGCGGTGGTGATCCCATCCTGCGCGATCCGCAGCCGGTCGAGGACGTCGACTTTCTCCAGATCGAGAGCACCTATGGCAACCGGCTCCACGAGGCGCGCGGTGTGGACCCCTGTTCCTTCCAGGACGTGACCGAGACGCTCAAGGAGGGTGGCAAGGTCATCATCCCGGCCTTTGCCGTGGGCCGGACCCAGCAGATCGTGTACGCCCTCAAGCGCTGCATGGAGGGCGGCCGGATGGCCACCGCACCGGTCTTTGTCGACAGCCCCCTCGCGGTGAACGCCACCGAGGTCTTCCGTCTGCACCCGGAGTGCTTCAACGAAACCACCTACGAGTTCCTGCTGCACGAGGGCAGCCCGTTCGAGATGGCCAACCTGACCTACATCCGGAACCTCGAGAACTCCAAGCAGCTGAACGAAAAGCCCGGCCCCATGATCCTCATCAGCGCCTCCGGCATGGCGGAGGCGGGTCGGATCCGACACCACCTGCGCAATTCGGTCGGGGATCCGAAGAACCTGGTACTCTTCGTCGGCTACTGCGCCGAACACACCCTGGGGGCCCAGCTACTTGCCGGACGCAATCCGGTGAACATCTTCGGGGAGCCGGTGGAGGTCCGGGCCAGGGTCCGCTCGATGGACGCCCTGTCGGGTCATGCCGACCGCAACGAGCTGCTGGCCCACCTCGACCACATCCAGGGATCGGTCCGCAAGGTGTTCGTGGTGCATGGCGAGGAGGACCAGTCCCTCGCGTTTGCCGAGGCCATCCGGACCCGTCGACCCCAGGCCGAGGTGACCGTCCCCACCCGGGGCCAGATCGAGGAAGTGGCATGAGGGGAGCGATGGGAGATCCTCCGATTCCGGCCGAGTTTTCGGATTCCCTCCGCCTCGGCCCCCGCTAGCCTGACGGCGCACAGATGAAGCAGAAAGCCTACGCCGCAGCAGGGGTCGACATCGATCTCGGCAACCGGGTTAAGAGCACCCTCCCCCAGCTCCTCGCCTCCACCCACCGTCCGGAGGTGATGGGCAAGGTCGGCGGTTTCGGAGGTCTGTTCGCCCTCGACACCCGCAAGCACCGCCAGCCCGTCCTGGTCTCGTCCGTCGACGGCGTCGGCACCAAGCTCAAACTCGCCTTCGCCCTCGATCGCCACGACACGATCGGCGAGGACCTCGTGAACCACTGCGTCAACGACATCGCAGTGCTGGGGGCCGAGCCGCTGTTCTTCCTGGACTACCTCGGCACCGGAACGCTCAAGCCGCATGTCTTCACCGAGATCATCCGGGGATTCACACGGGGCTGCGCCGCCAACAACTGCTCGCTGGTCGGTGGCGAGACCGCCCAGATGCCGGGGTTCTACCAGACGGGGGAATACGACGTCAGCGGCACCATCGTGGGGGTGGTGGAGAAGTCGAAGATGCTGAACGGGCAGAAGTCCGTGAGACGGGGTGACGCCGTGATCGGCATCGCCTCGAGCGGCCTCCACACCAACGGATACTCCCTGGCCCGCAAGATCTTCTTCGAGACGATGGGTCTGAAGCCCAAGAGCAAGGTGGCGGCGCTGGGCAACACCATTGGCGACGAGATGCTCAAGGTCCATGTGTCGTACGGACCCCTCGTCCAGTCCCTGCTCAAGCGCTTCAATGCCCGGGCCACCACGATCCGGGCCATCGCCCACATCACGGGCGGCGGATTCGTCGACAACATCCCGCGGACCCTCCCGTCGTCGTGCGACGTTGTGATTCGGAAGGGCTCCTGGGATATGCTGCCGATCTTCCAGCTGATCCAGGACAAGGGTCAGGTCGACGAGGCCGAGCTGTACCAGGTGTTCAACATGGGCATCGGCATGACGCTGACCGTCGCGCCCGAGTCGGTGGACGCCGTCCTCGCTGCCATCGCCAAGGCGAAGCACCAGGCCTGGCTGATCGGAGAGGTCGTGAAGGGCACTGGCGAGTGCCGGGTGGTCTGATCCTTCGACGGGTGAACCCGAGGCCCGAGGCCTGGGTCAACCCATCGGAGAACCCCACCCGACTCGGCATTCCACCCGGTAGGACTTGAACCGGCGGGTATCGCAGTGCCCTGCGATACTGGGCGCTCTTGCGCCCACGCACCCAGGCTTCACCCCAAACGAGGCTACTGCGCCCCGTGAGTCCCCCCGAAACTCATCCGGCTGCCTGAGTCTCCGCTCCGGAATGACCCAAGGCCGGCTCTCCGGCATCTTTCCTCGCCTCGACGCCCGACTCTGCGGTGCCCGATCCCGGAGCCGGAGCGCCTTGGACTGACACCAGGATCCGACGCAGCGGCTGGCCCTGGTAGGTGAAGCCACAGGCAATCGTGCCCTCCACCGTCGATCCGGTCGGCGGGGTCTGGCCATCCGGAGTCTGATGGGCCTGAGGATCGAAGGGATCGCCCGGACGCGCCTCGTAGACGGAAAGACCGATGCGACGGGCGGCGTCGAGACACGCGCCACGGAACTGCCCCAGCTGTTCGACGACGGCCGGGATGCCGCTGCGGGAGCCCGCCTGGTAGAGGGCATGGATGTGGTCCAACGTGTGGACGATCACCTGGAGGTGCTCCGTGTGCCCGCGCCGCATCTTGTCGATCTCCAGCTTGAGCGCCGCCTTCTCCTGGTCGTTGGTGCGCGAGAGGAACTCCGAGAACGCCTTGGTCTCGGCCGACACCCTCTCGGCGGCGGCTGTCGAGGTCGCCGCGGTCCGGGTCACGATGTCGTTGATCCCCTGCCATTGTCCGGTCGCCTGTCGGATCTGCTCGGCGACCTCCGACACGGCCGAGAGCTGCTGCGCGGCGGCCGCGAGATTCGCCTGCTCCCAGAGCTTCACTGCTGCCGAGTGTTCCCGCAGGAACGGGATGAGTCCGATCCAGCAGCCGATGACCATGCAGGGGGCGGCGGCCATGATCTCCCAGCGGCTCAGGGGCCAGGTCGCGGTGAGGATGATGAACCCGGCCATGCCCACCAACAGCAGGTCGGCGAGGACAAACGGCCACACGGTCATCCGGGGGACTTCCTTCTCAGGCATGCCTGAGAGCGTATCCGGAAGCCCGCCCCAACGGAAGCTCTCCGCGGAGGGTGTCAACGAGCGACGGTGGTGCGCTCCTGGATCCACTTCAGATCCCGGCTTTTGGGAACCGTGAGATTGTGGTCGATGCGCTGTCCGAGGGTCGCCTTGCGGAAGGTTCGGGCATCGAGCCACCGATGGGGCTCGGAGTGGCCATCGGCGAAGCCTACCACCCCGCCAGAGTTGTGGTGGACCGCCGGCAGATGGAAGAACTGGTCGCTGGAGTTGCCCGGCATGAGGACGATGAAGGCCGGCGTGCAGAGACTCTGGGGTGAAAGGTCCTGGGTCAGGAATAGATTGGCCGGTGTTCCGAGGTCCGAGGTCTTTCTGTAGACACTGTACCGGGAGGACAACCGGTTCTGCATGTCGGCATTGGGACCCATGTACAGGTTCATGGCATAGCTTCGGACCTGCGGTATGGGACGGCCTCGGGACAACATGAAGGTCGACGTAGACCTGTCCCCGGGGCACTTGTAGGTCTCCTTCGACCGGATGTAGGTGGCGAATGCCGCATAGCGGGGATCGATAAGGTAGGCGGGGTTGGTGAAGGCGGCGGTGAAGTTGTGATACCCACCCATCACCCAAAGCCGGGGTCCACCGACCGTGGAGGAGTTGACCTCGCCATTCGGCACGAGGGTGTCCGCGGAATCCCCGGCATACAGGATGCCCGCCAATCCCAGCTGGCGCTGGTTGTTGAGACAGGTGACCCGCTGGGCCTGTCCCTTGGCGCGGGAAATGGCCGGCAAGAGCAGTCCAGCCAGGATCGCAATGATGGCGATCACCACGAGCAGCTCGATGAGCGTGAAGCCCATCCAGCTGACCGATCCGGTCGGTCTCTGCAACACGCTGTCCGGGATCTGATGCGGGGTCTTCACTTGGTGGGACATCGCCTCGATGCCCCGGTGTGGGGAATCCAGGCCTGTTGCATTCGACCCGCACCGTCCGCTTCCGGTTACCCGACACAACCCGGAATCTCCGATCCTAGAATATACGTGTACGTACTTTCCGGATCCGATAGTCTTTTCTGAATGACGCCCTTTGACGTCTCGGTCCGATTCTTCATCCAGCTGGCGGTCGTTCTGGCGGCGTGTCGTGTGGTGGGACGCGTGGCGCGGCGGCTGGGTCAGCCGCAGGTGGTGGCGGAGATGCTGACCGGCGTCCTGCTGGGCCCGTCGGTCCTGGGCCTGTTCGAGGCGACCCGTCCCTTCCAGCATTGGCTGTTTCCACCGGAATCAAAGGTGGTCTTCCTGTCGGTGTCCCAGGTGGGTCTGGCCCTCTACATGTTCCTGGTCGGGGTCGAGTTCCGCTCCGATCTCTTCCTGGGCCGGGCCCGGGCTACGGCACTGGTCTCGGGGGCGGGGATGGTGGTTCCGTTCCTCCTCGGGGCCGGCCTGGCACCGCTGCTGATCCCATTGAAGGGGCTGTTCTTCGCCCCGTCGGTCCAACCGTGGGAGGCGATGCTGTTCCTAGGGGCCTCGATGTGCATCACCGCGTTCCCGATGCTGGCAAGGATCATCGTCGAGCGGGGTCTGACCGGGACGGCGCTCGGTGCGCTGGCTCTGGCGGCCGGTGCGCTCGATGACGCAGCGGCATGGTGCATCCTTGCCGTGGTCCTGGCGAGCTTCCAGGACGACCCTTGGATCGCGATCCGGGCCATCGGCGGGGGCATCCTGTACGCGACGACCGTGCTGACGCTGGGGCGGCGACTCCTCCGGGGACTTGGATCCTCGGCCCATCCCGACGGAACCCTGCCGTCGCCGGTGCTCGCCGGGGTGCTGATGCTGGTGATGCTGGGGTCGTGGTTCACCGACGCGATCGGGATCTACGCGGTGTTCGGGGCCTTCATCCTCGGCTGCGCGATCCCCCGCGGACGTCTCGCGGAGGCGTTGACCCGGCAGGTCGAGCCGTTTGTCACGGTGTTCCTGCTGCCAACCTTCTTCACCTATTCGGGTCTCAACACCCGGCTGGATCTCGTCAACACCCCGCAGCTCTGGCTGATTGCCCTCGTCGTGCTGCTGGCGGCATGCCTTGGCAAGCTGGTCGCCTGTTGGGCTGCGGCCCGTATGAACGGCGAGGACAATCCGACGGCGCTTGCGGTGGGGACCCTAATGAATGCCCGGGGCCTGATGGAGCTCATCATCCTGAACATCGGCCTGGACCGACGCCTGATCACCCCTCAGCTGTTCTCCATCATGGTGATCATGGCGGTGGTGACGACGCTCATGGCCACACCGCTGTTCGAGTGGGTCTATCGGGGGAAGTCGAGAGCCGCGGTCTGAGATCCCCGCTCCCCAGGCCTGCTCCCTACCGACGACCCTTGAGGAAATAGGTCCGGACCTCGCCGATACCCTTCACCTGGGTGATTCCTCTCTCCTCGAGGTCGAACTCGGCCTTGAGCGCCTCGAAGGTGCTCTCGGAGACATGGACCAGGCCGGGGACGCCCGACGACTCCATGCGGCTTGCCAGGTTCACGGTGTCGCCCCAGAGGTCATAGGTGAACTTCCGCTTGCCGATGACGCCCGCGACGATCGGTCCGGTGTTGATGCCGATGCGCACACGGAGGTGGGTTCCCTTGTCGGCATTCAGTGACGCGAGGGTCTGGATCATCTCCAGCGCGATGTCGGCCACGGCCTGGGCGTGGTCGGCACGGTGGAGCGGGATCCCACCGGCCAGCATGTAGCTGTCGCCGATCGTCTTGATCTTCTCCAGCTGATGCTTCTCCACCAGGAGGTCGAACGCCGTGAAGATTCCGTTGAGAAGCGAGACGAGGTCGGCCGGCGACGTGCGACGTGCCAGTTCCGTGAACCCGACGAGATCGGCAAACAGCACGGTGACCGTGGCGTGGCCGTTGGCGATGGTCTGTTCGCCTTGCTTGAGACGGTCGGCAACAGCCTTGGGCAGGATGTTGAGCAGGAGGTTCTCCGACTTGTCCTTCTCGATCTGCAGCAGCTCCTTCTCCGTCTGCAGCTGCTGGAGGCGCAGCCGGTCGAGGTCGCGCAGCCGTTTCCTCTCGATCGACGAGGTCACCCGCGCACGGAGCAAGGTGGGACTGAACGGCTTCGGCAGGAAGTCCTCGGCACCCAGCTCGATGCATTGGACAGCGTTCTCCACCTGCTCGGCCCCCGAGACCACGATGACCGGCAGGCCGGAGAGCTCCGGCTTGTCCTTCATCGCATTCAACACCTCCATGCCCGTCATTTCGGGCATCTCCATATCGAGGAGCATCAGGTCGAAGGTCTTGGCCAAGGCCAGCTCGAGGGCCTGTCGACCGTTGGCGGCCTCGGTGATGTTGCGGAAACCCAGCCCGTTGAGGGCCCGGATCAGCGCCAGGCGCATCATCCGGCTGTCGTCGACCACCAGGACGGACGCCTCCCGGAGGGAAGCGGCGTTGAGCGGCGTTCCGGGATCGAGGGAGACCTGGGGGACCGGTGCAGTCGATGGCAAGGGTGGATTCAAGGTGCGGGGGGCGGTGGGGAGGGTGGGTCCCAGGATTCAGGGCGTCTCGGGCGGACGCGGACTCAGAGGGATGATCCGGGAGGCGCGGGCCAGCAGATCCTCATCCCGGAACGGCTTCGTCAGATAGTCCCGGACACCCAGTCGGGCGAGCGGGGCCAGGGTCGCCAGACCCGCCTCGGCCGTGAGCATCATCACCGGGGTGCGGCGCAACTCCTCGATCTCCCGCATCCGATGCAGCATCCCGAGCCCGTCGAGGATCGGCATGTTGTAGTCCAGGATGATAAGGTGCGGGCGCGTCTCGGCAGCACGGACCAGCCCCTCCTCGCCGTCGGCAGCCTCGAACCACTCGCAGAGATACGGTCGGAACAGCCGGGCCAGCAGGAGCCGGGTCGTACGGCTGTCATCCACGCTGAGGATCTTCGGGATCATGTGGGGTGTTCGGTGACGAGGATGTCGAGCGTGAGCGGGTGGTCCCAGAACCGCCAGTGGCTCCGGACCAGTCCCGGAGGGTGGCCGGGAGGCGTCTCCAGACGCTGCACCGCCGGGGTCTGCAGGGTGAAGCCGAGACCGTGGGAGGCGAGGCCCGAGGCGATGCGACCCGCGACAAGATTGGCGAACTCCCCGGTCAGATCGGCCGGGTCCGCGATGCCGGGTCCAAACAGGTGGTCGGCCGCACGGCAGGCGAGGGTTTCGGGCAGCGCAACCCGGACCCAGCCCGATCGCTGCTCCGACACCAGTGACACCTGTCCGACCAGCCAGACCGTGATCGCGGCGAGCTCTGACTCCTGGGGCGCCACCCTCTCGGTGGCGTCCAGCGCGAGGAACCCCGACAGGACCTCGTCAAGGGCCCGCCGTCCGATCCCGTCCAGATGCTGGGGGTCCAGGGGGGCGCTCATGGGGTGATGGGTTCGGCCAGGGTCTGGAGAAGGACCTGGGGCAGTGCCTGGAGGTTCGCAACACGGTCGACGGCCCCCACCTTGATGGCGGCCTGGGGCATCCCGAAGACGACGCAGCTCTCCTCGTCCTGGGCGAGGGTCCGGGCTCCGGCCTGCCTCATCGCGAGGAGGCCCCGGGCCCCATCGGATCCCATGCCGGTCATCAGGAGTCCCACGGCATTCCTGCCGGCGTGCTCGGCCCCGCTGCGGAAGAGCACGTCGACGGCAGGCCGGCAGTGGTGGATCGGGGGGGACTGGGTCAGACGGGTCCGATAGCCCCGGGGCGAGGGAACCAGCGCAAGGTGGTGGTTGCCCGGGGCGATCAGACACAGGCCGTAGCGGAGTTCCTCGCCGTCGGTGGCCTCTCGGACCTCGAACGCACAGAGTTTGGCGAGGTTGTCGGCCATGATCCGGGAGAACTGCGCGGGGATGTGCTGGACGACCGCGATGGGTGGCAGACCGGAGGGAAGGCGGGGGAGCAGATATCGCAGGGCCTCCACGCCACCGGTGGAGGCCCCGATCAGGACAATCCGCCTCGGGGCGATCGGGGAGGACGGCAGGGGCTCGCGGGGTGGGGCGACCGTGGACCCGGCAGGGCGGGCGAGGCTCGTGATGCGACGCGAACGCGCAACCGCCTTCACATGGAAGGCCAGCTGGTAGGCCAGTTCACCCAGGGTCTGGCTTCCATTGGGTTTGCCCAGAACATCAACGGCCCCCGCCTCGAGGGCCTCCATGGCCTTGGCAGATCCCTGCGGGGTGAGCGAGCTGACCACGAGCACCGGGAGCGGATGGTGCTGCTGGAGGATCCGGAGGAAGGTCAGGCCATCCATCCGCGGCATCTCGAGATCCAGCGTGATCATGTCGGGCGACAGCTGGAGGATCTTCTCCCGGGCCACGTAGGCGTCGGGCGCCACGCCGACCACCTCGATCTCCGGATCGCCGGACAACGCCTGCGTGATCGCCTGTCGGGCCAGAGCGGAATCGTCCACGACCAGCACTCGGATGGGGCGTGGGGAGGTCATGGGCGTCGGTAGATGCCGTGTTGGATGGACTCCAGGTCGTGCGGGATCCCGAGAAGGCTCTCCGAGTGGGCGACAAAGAGGTACCCTCCGGGCACCAGATGGCGAGAGAGATGTCGGACCACCTCGACGCGGGAGTCGGCGTCGAAATAGATCATCACGTTCCTGCAGAAGATGACGTGCTGCTCCCTGGACACCGGGTAGTCCGGCTGGAAGAGGTTGATGCGATGGAACCGGACCTTCTGGCGGAGGTCCCGCTTGACCCGGATCCTGCCGGCCTGGCTGTCGATGCCCTGCTGAAAATACCGTTTGAGGAGATCCGATGGGATCTGGGCGCTGGCCTCGGTGGAATAGATCGCCGCCTCCGCCCGATGCAGGGCACGCCGCGAGATGTCGGAGGCCTCCAGCTCCCACTGGAGCCCGGGGTGCTGGCGGAGGTGCTCGGAGACGATGGTCCCCATCGAATAGGGCTCCTCGCCGGTGGAACAGGCAGCCGACCAGAGCCGAAGGGGGAGGCCGCGCTGGGGGAGCTTCCGGGCGAATTCGGGCAGGACCCGGTCCCTCAGGAACTCGAAGTGGTCCCCCTCCCGGAAGAAGAAGGTGTGGTTGGTGGAGACGAAGTCGACCAGGTGTTCGATCTCCTCCGGATCCCGGTTCGACCGCAGGAGGTCGCAGTACTCGTCGAACGAGGCGAGGCCCAGCTCGGTGAGCCGACGCCTCAGCCGGTTGGTCAGCATCGGCTGCTTCTCGTGTCCGACCCGGATCCGACTGTGGCGATAGACCAGGTCGGAGAGGGTCCGATAGGCCGCATCGGACAGGGGGACTGGAGAGAAGGCGTCCATGGAGGGTCCCCGTCGAGACGGGCCGGAGACTCAGAAATCCCTGAAGTTCCTGTCCTCGGCATCACCGGCATGTCCGTCCCCGGGCATGGGGATGGCCTTGCGTCCCGAGGCCGGCAGGGTCCTGGGGGGCGAGGCGGGCGTCGCAGGCTTCTTGCCGGAGCCCGGCGGAAGGGGGGATTCCACGACGACGCGACGGGAGGATTTTGCCGACGGCTTCGGGTCCGGCCGGGCACGACCGGCCTCGCCAGCTCCGCCGATGAGATGCTGGAGGCGGTCCACGATCTCGCGGAGCGCCCCGGCCTGGGTATGGAGTTCCTCGGCGGCGCTGGCGCTCTCCTCGGCGCTGGCCGAGTTGCCATGGGTGACCTTGTCGACCTCCGCGATGCCCTGGTGGATCTGCTGGATGCCCTGGGCCTGTTCCTTGGCGGAGTTGGCGATGTCCCCGACGAGGGCGTCGGTTGCCGAGACCTTGTCGGCAATCTGTCGGAGGTTCTCGCCCACCCGCGTGGAGCACTTCGATCCGTTCCTGCTGCTTCCGATGGCGGCTTCGATCTTCTCGGCGGTCTCCCGGGCCGCCGCGGCGCTGCGTTGGGCGAGGGAGCGGACCTCGTCGGCGACGACCGCGAACCCGGCGCCGGCCTCGCCCGCCCTGGCGGCCTCCACGGCGGCGTTGAGGGCGAGGATGTTGGTCTGGAAGGCGATTTCGTCGATGTTCTTGACGATCTTGGCCACCTCGGCACTGGAGACATCGATGGCGGCCATGGCCTGGGTCATCTCGACCATCGTGGCCGATCCAGCCTGGGCCACGGCCCGGGCCTCGGAGGCGAGCAGCTTGGCCTTCTGGGCATTCTCGGCGGTGAGCTTCACCATGCTCGACATCTCCTCGAGGGAGGCGCTGGCCTCCTCGACCGAAGCCGCCTGTTCACTCGAGCCCTGGGAGAGGGTCTGGCTCGACGACGAGACCTGCTTCGCCGCGGAGGCCGTCTGGCCTGCGCCATGGGCCAACTGGTCGGCAACAATGCGCAGAAGCCGGGTCGACGAGGTGGACACCGCCCATCCGAGAAGCGCCGCGACTCCCAGGGAGACGGCCAGGGCCGCGACGATCAGATGGATGGCCCGGTCTGCCGAACGTTGGGCATCGGCGGCATCGGCATTCCCCAGCTTGTGGTTGTAGCCGATGGAGGCCCGGAGGGCCTGGACCGACCGTTCGTAGGCAGGAATGAGACGATCCATCAGGGCCTTCTGCTGCTCGGGACCCGGCGGAAGCTTCGCCAATGCCGTCATGGCCTCCCTGAACTCCCCGCGATGCCGCTTCACCTCCTCGAAGAGACGACGGTCCTCGTCATCGGAGATCAGCCGGTCGTAGCTGGTGAACAGCCGGTCGACCTCCAGTCGGTTGGCCACGATCCGCTGTTCAAGCTCCGCCCGCTTCGCATCCGAATCGGCCATCGTGAACTGCAGGGCCGCCGACAGGTTGTCCCGGATCAGCGAGGAGCATTCACCGAGCGCGATCACGCTCGGAAGGGTGTTCACGTTGAACTCTCCGATGTCCTTGCGGAGGCGGTCGATCTGCCTCAGGGCGAACAACCCGAGGAGGGCGGTGAGCGCCAGGAGGACGGCGAAGCCGGTGACGATGCGGCGCGAGATGGTCCAGGAATGCATGGCGGTCGATCAGGACTGGGGTTCGGCGGAGGGCGGCAGGGCGAGCGTGCCCTCCTCGAGGAAGATCTTCTTCGGGTCCAACAGCGTCTTCACACCGCCCTTGATCGTGGCCATGCCCAGGATGTAGCGGGTGTCGGGCGCGCCCCCGAAATCCGGCGCGGCCTCGAGGTCCGCGGCGTTCAGGCCCACCACCTCCTCGACCGCATCGACGATCGCCCCCATCAGGGTCTGGGTCGTCGGCGAGTCGCCCACCTGGACGACGATGATGCAGGCCCGTTCGCCGTAGTCGCCCGTGGTGATCTGGAACTTGGCCCGGAAGTCGAGGATCGGGATGACCTTCCCGCGGAGGTTGATCACACCCCGGATGTAGGCCGGCATCCGGGGCACCGGCGTGATCGGACAGAGACGGATGATCTCGCGGACGCTGAGCACCGGGAAGCCGTAGGACTCGGCACCCAGGGTGAACGTGAGATAGCGGCCAGGCTGGGCGGCCGAGCCGGCTGGGGCTTTGGGATCCGGGGTCGTGGCCATGGTGTCAGGGATTGTGGGCGCGGACTGGGGCGGCGCCCTGGGGGCGGCATTTCACGAGGGTGTCGACATCGAGGATCAGACCCACCCGGCCATCCCCCAGGATGGCGGCACCGGCGAGCAGGTTCTGGTTCCGGAAGGTCTGGCCGAGGTTCTTGATCACCACCTCCTGCTTGCCGATCAGCTCGTCGACCAGAAGACCGCGAGCGTCGTCACCCGACTCGACCACCACCACGATCCCTTCCGACGGATCATTGGACCGGGTCGGGATGCCGAGATGGCGTCCGAGGCGCAGGATGGGGGTGAGACGACCGCGCACCGTGACCACCTCGCCCTTCTCGTGGACGGTCTTCACGGAGCCGGGTTCGGGTCGGATCGATTCGCGGACGGCGAGGGACGGAACGATGAACCGTTCCTCGCCCACACCCACGATCAGGCTGTCGATGATCGCGAGGGTGAGCGGCAGAAGGATGGCGAACGAGGTCCCCTTTCCCTGGGTGGACTGGATCTCGATCTTGCCGTGGAGCTTGTCGATGTTGCGTCGGACAACATCCATGCCGACGCCCCGTCCGGAGAGGTCGGTGATGGTCTCGGCCGTCGAGAATCCGGGCGCGAAGATCAGGGCGAAGATGTCGGGATCCTCCAGGACGGCATCCGGCGCGATGAGCCCCCGCTCCCGGGCCTTGGCCAGAATCCGTTCGCGGTTCAGTCCGCGGCCATCGTCCTCGATCCGGATCACGATGCCCCCGCGCTGGTGGGCGGCCGACAGTCGGATGGTTCCCTGCCGGGGTTTGCCGACGGCCTCGCGTTCGTCGGGCATCTCGATGCCATGGTCGGCCGAGTTCCGGATCATGTGCACCAGAGGGTCGGCCAGCTCCTCGACCAGGTTCCGGTCCAGCTCGGTCTCCTCGCCGTCGAGGACCAACTGGAGCTGCTTGTGCTGCTGGGTGGCGAGGTCCCGGACCAGCCGGGTCATCTTCTGGAACGTGCCGCGGATCGGCACCATCCGGAGGGACATCGCGTTCCGCTGGAGCTCCGAGGTGATCCGCCCGAGGGTCCGCAGGCTTCGGGAAAGACCGCTGTCGGCCAGCCTCTGGATCTCCGGATGCTGGACGACCATCGACTGGGCGATGACGAGTTCCCCGACGAGGTCGACCAGGGCGTCGAGCTTCCGGGTGTCGAGCTTCACGAACCCGGAGGCCCCATCGGCGGCAGCCGTATCCCGTCGGGGAGCCGCCCCGCCCGGCTCCGCAGCTTTCGGGTCCGCGACCGGAACGGAAGTCGCGGCCACGGGACCCGTCGGGGATGGAACCGGGACCGGAGGTGTCGCCGGAACCACCGGGGCCACCGGGGCTACCGGGGCTACCGGGGCCACCGGAAGCGCCGGAACGACGGGGACCGATGCCGATGCCGATGCAGGAACCGCCTCGCCCCGGAGCGCCGCCTTGAGCCGCTGGGTGAGCTGCCGGGTCGGCACCACGATGGGCGCACCCGCATTCGTGCCCTGGATCTGGACCCCGATCTCCGCCGTGTACTGCCGGAGCGTGTCGGCACCGGCCAGGATCAGGTCGATGATGCCCTTGTGGATCTGGAGCTCGGAGCGACGGACGGCATCGAGCAATGACTCCAGGTTGTGGGCGAGATCCCGCAGGGCGTCCAGGTGGAGGAACCCGGCCCCTCCCTTGAACGTGTGGAAGGCGCGGAAGATGGAGTTGATCGTGTTGGCGTCAGTCGGTCGTTCCTCCAGCACGAGGACACCCTGTTCGATGTTCTTTTGAAGCTCCTGGGATTCCCCATGGAATTCCCGCAGAAGGTCGGCGTCATCCTTCAGGTTGAGTCGGATGGCCGGCTCGTCCCCCGCCGCCGCGGCGGCGGGGGAGGACGGCGGGGAGACGACCGGAGCGGAAGGGGGGGTGGGTGCCACCACGACAGGTGCCGACGCGGTTGGGACCGCAGGCGTGGGTTTCGCCACCGGCGAGGGGGCGGACGGGGCGGTGCTGGGGATCCATTCCGGGGGACAGGCCGGCAGGGCCGCCCCCTTCTTCCAGACCCCGAGGGCCTCCGTCATCCAGGCATGCCACGCATTCAGGTTCCGGATGTCGTCGACACCGAACACCCCGGTGCCGTCCAGGATCCTCTCGAACCAGCCCCGGGCGGTCCCGATGCCCTGCACCAGCTCGGGAGGCGCCACGGGAACGGTGAACTCCTCCAAGTCCATCAGGAGGCTGTTCAACGGCAGCAGGCCGCTGTCCCTGCCCTCCTCCACGAATGCGAGTTCGAACCCCATCTTCCCCACGATTTCCGACGCCATCTCGGTGGCGTCCGGGTTGGGTCGGGCAGGGTCCATTGCCCGGTGAAACTAGCCGCGTCCCACGTCGTGGATCGACTTTTTTGTGCCGCTCCAGGGAATGGTGAAGGCACACGGCATCCGGTCCAGGACGGGCCGCCGCTCAGCCGGCGGCTCCGAACCGCTCCGCCATGCGTCTCCGGACCTCGTCGTCCATGCGGATCAACGGCGGCCAAGGCCGACGGAACCCTTCCCCGGGGATCTTGCGGGTGGCGTCGAAGCCCATCTTGCCACCGACCGCGATCTCGCTCGTCGCATGGTCCAGGACGTCCGCCGGTCCGCGGGTGATGAGGCTGTCCCGCTGGGGGTCGGTGTCGGCGAAGAGATGGAACAGGACCTCGCTGAGGTTGTGCACGTTGACGTCGGCATCCACCACGATGATGTACTTGGTGAACATCATCTGACCCATGCCCCAGAGGCCGTGCATTATTTTGTAGGCCTGCATCGGGTAGGTCTTCCGGATGCTGACCACGACGAGGTTGTGGAAGGTGCCTTCCGCCGGAAGGGCCATGTCCACGATCTCGGGGAAGTTCATCTGGAAGATCGGGAGGAACAGCTTCACCGAGGCCGCGCCGATGTAGAAATCCTCCATGGGGGGGATGCCCACGATCGTCGCCGGGTAGACCGCGTCCCGACGATGGGTCACGGCCGTCACATGGAACACCGGGTACGGCTCCGGGAGGGTGTAGTAGCCGGTGTGGTCCCCGAACGGACCCTCCATCCGCAACGGCTCGGTGGGATCGACGTATCCCTCGATGACGAAGTCGGCGTTTGCCGGGACCAGGAGGTCGTTGGTCTCGCACTTCACCAGATCGATCGACTTCTTCCGGAGATATCCGGCGAGCAGGAACTCATCGAGCCCGTCCGGCAGGGGTGCCGTGGCCGCGAACGGGAACATGGGATCGCCGCCCAGGAAGATAGCGACGGGCATCCGCTGGCCGGTCTCGTAGTAGCGACGGCCATGCCGTGCGGCCACCTTCTGCAGCTGCCAGTGGAGGCCTGTCGAACGGTCGTCATAGACCTGGATCCGGTACATGCCGACGTTGCGGTCCCCAGTGTCCGGATCCTGGGTCACGACGCACGGCAGGGTGACGAACCGGCCTCCGTCCAGCGGCCAGCACTTGAGGATGGGGATGTCCTGGAGCGTGGGCGGAAACGGATCCGTCCCCTTCCTCCAATCCGGCGCGTCGGGCCAGGCATCCGTGCGACCCGCGGGGGCCTCGTAGCGGTGGATGACGTCCTTGCAGGGTCCCGACCGCACGGTCCGGGGTCGTGCATGACGAAGCTCGAGGGCGGTCCCGAGGATCTTCATCGCCTGCTTCAGGGTCGCCGGGGGCTTGGCCTTCATCAGGAACCCCAGCTCCTGGGCGGCGGCATCGACCGTGTCGCGCCCCATGCTCAGCGCCATCCGCTTCCACGATCCCAGCGTGTTGACCGCAACGGGGAACGGGGAGATCCGCCCCTGGATGGTGGGCTTTTCGAACAGGAGGGCCTTGCCACCCCCCGGCTTCTTCATCTCGAGATCGGCGATCGCCGTGATCTCGAGTTCGGTGGCCACGGGCACGGAGATCCGCATCAACTCACCCGCTTCATCGAGATGCTGAACCCAGTCGCGGAACGATTCGAACGCCATGAATCGACGGTATCGCGGGTTCGCGGGAGGGAAAACGTTAGACCTTGATTCTTATCATATCCCGGATCTCGCGTTGGCGTTTTTGAGAAACCCATCTAATATTGAAATACTATGACTATCCGAAACAAGTTGTGCTGGGTGGGGATCGCAGCGGCGTCGCTCTGGATCACCGCAAGGGCAGGTACCAACGGCTTCTACATCCCCACCTTCCGGGGCGGGCCGGGGACGACCTCCTCCCTCTGGGAAACCTTCACGGTGCCGACCGGCGCTCCGGGCAATCGACCCAACGCCGGCACCGATCTCTCGCCGGTGCTAAGCCAATGGGCCCAGGGAGCTCTCATCACCGGGACGGGCAATATCTACAACATGACCGAGGCCGGGATGTTCACGATCAGCTACTCCTCGCCGATCTCTCCGCTCGGGCTCGTGGTGCTCCAGATGCGCACGTTCGGCACGGAGCTGGACTACAACAGCGTCCGGTTGTCCTACGACGGTGGAGTGCTGTTGACGACGCGGACGGAGACCGATCGCGTCCGGGTCGGACAGCCTGGAACCCCAGGAAGTGGTGTGTTCGTCTCCTCGGCCTGGCAGTGGGACCTGTCCGGTCGCAACATTAGTCAATATTCGATCTCGTTCAACGCCGCGGAGCACAGCCTGAGCTTCGACTCCGGGCTGCTAGACGTGCAGGCGGTGCCCGAGCCAGGAACCCTCGCCCTGATGGCCATTGGGGCGGGCTTCCTCGTCGTGGGACTGCGCCGCCGCAAGTGAGAGGTCCCGTGAATAAAATCGCCGGAGTCGATCGGTGATTTCTGGTGTCGGATCCGTAGGTTGATCCCATGCGAGAGTCCTGGAAGTCCTGCAAGCTCGGAATCTCTCAAAGTGCTTTCTGGGGGGTGCTGGCCTGCGGTTGGATGCTGGCCCGTGTGCTCGGAGGCGAGTTCTCCGTCGCCCCAGCGGCGCCGTCGATGGACCGCTGGATGTATTCGTTCGGCGATTTCCTGGGCGACCGCTCGGTCGCGCCGAACTTCGCCTCCTTCGACCCCCGGTTCGACACCTGGGACGCCCAGTACCTCATGGGCTGGGACACCGATGGGCTCGTCGTGACGAATGCCGGTCCCTCCCGCTACCTGCTGCGACGCGCCCGCCTGGAGGTCCGCAACACGGTCAACAACGCGTTCGTCTACGACGCGACCTTCGACCCCTACCTGACCTACGCGACCAACCAGCCGGGATACATGCCGGACGCGGATCCGGGGCGTCCAGTGCAACTCTACGGTGCCGGGTTCCGGAACGGGTTCACCGCCGCCACCTTCCTTGAGAATTCCCCCTACGGACGGATCAATCCGATCACCTCCGGCAACATCTCGATCGGCACCCGCAACGCGTTCGCGGCGATGTTCGGGGATCAGGGCCAGCTGGTGGATGTCTCCAACAACGTGGGACAGGCGAATCCCGAGTGGACCCAGCCGCCATTCGAGGTCCGCCCCTGGGCCGTCGGAACCACCACCCATGCGGCCCCGGGGGAGCTCGTTCCCGAGGATGCCCTCTTCACGTTCGACATCGACCTCAAGGATCCGTGGATCGTCGGATACCTCCAATCGGCCCTCAACGAGGGACGGCTCCGACTGATCCTCGCGTCGTTGTCACCGGCGAACCAGGTGACGCCCGGCGGAACCGGCGGCGGTGGAGCCGGCGCCTATCCCCAATGGGCGACCCGCGAGAACCTGCTGTTCGCCCCCCCCAGGCTGATCCTCGAAGGGGTCGTCGTGGGCCCGGAGGACACGGATCAGGACGGTCTGTCGGACGACTGGGAACGCTTCCATTTTGGATCCCTCGACAAGGGTGCCGCGGACGATACCGACCAGGATCGATCGACGGAACTTGCCGAATATCAGACGGGCACCGATCCGAATTCCCCCAGCAGCTCTCTTCGGATCGACAGCGTGAAGTGGGATGGGGATCGCAATGCCACTCTCGGGTTCCCAACGGCCCCGAGCCGGAGCTACCAGGTGGAGACCAGCTATGATCTCCAATCGTGGTGGCCGGCCCAGGGCGGCCTGACCTACCCGAGCCCAGGCCGTGCACTCTTCGTGGAGCAACGTCTCACAGATCCTCCGATACCACCGGCCCAGGCGTACTACCGGGTCGTCGCAGAGTAGGAAGCGACGGGATCAGGACGGGTTCCCGAATCCCCACCTCTGAAAGGACTTGGGCCCCGAGCTCCCCTTCTCGAAGCGTCGCTCAGGGCACCGGGGCGATCCGGTGGAAGCGGCGGGGTAAGTCTGCCGGCTCGGAAAGATACAGCGTCATGCCCGTGCCCGGCAGGACCGGACCCGGACGGGGCGTCAGATTGCCCAGGTCGTCTCCTTGCTCCACGAGATAGTTGGTCCCAAGGGCGGTCCCAAACTGGATCTCGGGTTCCCCGGTAAGCCCGTCGATGTCGATGTGGATCTGACCCGGCAGAAGGGGATTCAGCACCTCCATGGGACGCATCATGTCGTTGTCCTCATGGTCGAGGATGTGGCAGTGGTACACGTACGGGCCCCTGAACTGGGGCTCGGTCGGCCATTGCATGACCACGCGGGTGATGGCCTGTGGACCACAGCGGACCACATCCTTCGGTCCCAGTTCGTTGGGAAGAGCCGGTCTGCGCTTGGCGCCCGTGGTGTAGACCTCCAACGGCTTCAATCGTCCCAGCAGGCGATCGGTGATGTAGTTGGACACGCTCGTGGCCTGATTGGTCCCAAACGGCATCCGATCCAGGACAAAGAAGTCCAGAAGGTGGATGTGCATGGGATGGGCCTCCGGTGAGAGGTTCACAAACTGCCAGATCTCGATGTCGCCGGCCCTCGGGGTCTCCGTCACCGGGTCCATGAACCGTCGCATGTTCAGCGAGGCGAACAGGTTGGTGTCACGGCTGAAGACCAGGCCCGGGAATGGGGTTTCGATCGCCAGATCCAGCGTGACAGTCCGGGTCCGCACCGCCCGCTTCGCCAGATCCGTGGCGACCACCGGGTTGGTCACCAGCACGCTCGGGAGACGACTCGGATCCGGTGACGGATCTTTCTGCTGCACCCGGAACTGGAGGAAGGTGCCCCCGAGGACATTGAGGGGTTCAAAAGGAGGAAGCGCGCGGGAATCGTCATCGAACGAATTGGTGACGATGAGCTGCGTCCCGTTGGTGAGGCCCGAGAAATCCACGACGACCTCCGCCCGTTCCCCGGGCATCATGCGGAGCGTGGAGACGAGCTGGTTGGTCAGGGCGATCCGGACCGGTGACGCGAGGAACCCATCGTCCGTCGCGATCTGGTCCATCGGATAACTTTGCCCCTCCTTGAGGAGTGCCAATCCCAGGGTCCGGAACCCACACCCGTTCAGGATCCGGAACCGATACTTGCGGGGCTCCACCTCGAGGTAGGGGGCGATCTTGCCGTTGACGACAGGAAGATGGTGCCAGGGGGGAACCCCGACCGACAGGAGCGTCGCCGGACTCGTGTTCGTCTGCAGATCCCGGTCCTGGAAGGCCAGCGGGATGTCATAGGCGCCGGAGGGCAGGCCCAGCGGCTCCTCCACGGCGGGATTCTGGAGCAGATAGAAGCCGGTGAGTCCGGCATAGACGTTGTTGGCGGTCACGCCGATCGCATGGTCGTGGTACCAGAGGGTCTCGTGGTCTCCGCTAAGATCGGTGTTGTCATAGTAGTAGACCCGCTCTTCGCCGGGCCGGAACCATGCGGTCGGGTGCCCGTCGAACTGCGGCTGGTTCGCGCCGCCATGGAGGTGGACGACGTTCTGGACCAGGCTGCCGTGCACACCATGGTTGTTGGTGTTGGGAGGGAGCCAGGCCGGGTACTCCTTCGGAAGACGATTGATCCAGCGGACGTAGATGGGCTGGTTTGCCAGGGCCACCAGGGTGGGACCCGGATAGCTCCCGGCATAGCCCCAGACCGGCACCTCCGGGAGGTCCCGATGGAACCGATGCATCAGTTGCTCCATGGGCATGTCGTAGACCGGGATGCCGTTCGACAGACCCACGGGCTGCGCCACGGCAGGAATCGGCAACGGGTCGACAAACGGGACGAGGTTCGTCACCGCCATCGGAGTCCCGGAGCCGCTGCCGTGTCCGGAATGTCCGGAGTCGGCGGCGCGAAGGACGGAAACGGCGGCAAGCAGCGACAGCAGGAGGAGAAGCTTCATGGCGGGACGCGGATGGCGGAGCCACCCTGGGGCACGCTGCTTCGCCCCGCCAGAGCTGTCGATCACCGGGTTCTCGGAATCCTTTTATCCCGTCACAGGACTTACACCCCGCGCCTTCAGCTCCGCGAGCGTCCACCGATACTCGCTGACGAGCATGTCCTCGACACGGGCCTGCTTCAGGTCCCTGGGCAGGACCTCCCAGGTATAGGTCTCCATCTCCAGATGGGAGCAGAGCCGGGGATTCTGCTTCAGGACGTCGAGTGTTCCGCGGAGGTGATCCACCGTCGTGCCGAGCAGGGCCGTCTCCGGCGCATGCAGCGGGATGTGGAAGTGGATCCGCCATTCGCGGTCGAACTGCGGCCCATCGCTCTCGGAGGTCGCCAGCGCCTGGTCCAGGTCGGCATGACGGACGAGCTCCCCATCGGCCCGTCGCTCGATCACCTGGTGGAAGTACACGCCATCGTCGAACGAGGGCAGGACCGCCCGGACCTCATGCGTCGGATGCACGCGGAGCGCGTTGCTGAGGTGGATCTTGCTGATCCGGATCCCGCGCCGATGCAACCGCTGGAGCGCTTCCCCGGGGGACTCGAACTGGAGCGCAAAGTGGCAGGTATCGTAATTGATGCCCAGGTGCTCTCGAAGCCGCAGATCCCCGGGTCGGTCCGACTCCAGCTGTCCGAAGAAGGCGAGGAACTCGGCGGTGTTCTCGACCGTGCCGAAAGGCTCCGGCTCGAGCCCAAGGTGGAGCTTACGACCCGTCCGTCGCGTCAGCTGCTCCTGGTGGTCGACACATCGCCACAGGTGGTGCCGGGCAACGGCCAGCTCACGGGATCCGAGCCCGAACTGCTTGAAGCTCACCGGCACCGTGCTGACGGATCCCTCGACCCCTTCGGGCACGAGTTCGGCGAGGATGTCGAACAGCCGGTTCGTGTAGGCCAGGCGCTCAGGGGAGGTCCAGTCGGGCTGGCAGACCTGCTCCTTCACCCGGGTTCCATGGAAGTTGCCGAAGGGAAATCCGTTGATCGTGAAGACGTAGCAGCGGTTGCGCTCGAGCCAACGCTGGAAGTCCCGGAGCGTTCCCGGGACCACCAGTTCCCGGGAGGCCGCGTCGCTGAGCCGGAGGCCGATCGCATACGGGGCCTCCGGGCAGACCACCCGGCGCACCGCCAGGGTGTGGCGTTCGAGGCTGGCGAGGGTCTCCGCCCACGTCCCGCCCCGGTGGACGTTCGTGCAGTAGGCCAGGTGGAGTCCGTGGGTGAGTTTCACGGCCGACAGGATTCCTGAAACAGAGGCCCGGCGGAAGTTGAGAGGTGTCCCACCCTCGACATGTCGCGCCGGCGATCTTGCAATCCAGGTCGGCTCCGAAACGCTCCCCGGGATGTCGCGGGTTCGAGGAGTGCTGGCGTTCTGGAACAGGGTCCTGCTCGTGGGATTGGCCGTCGTCCTGCAGACCCGACTCGATGCGGCCGAAGGTCCTGATCCGTCCGACGAGATCGCCCGGGAAGCTTTGGCGCTCGTGTCGCACTACCGCGGCGTTTGGGAGGCCCCTCCCGACGCCATGCCCACGCGGAAGCTCCCGGACGGCCCCCTGCTGGGCAACGGCGACCTCGGCGTGGCGGTTGGAGCGGTCGCGGAACGGCGCCGCCATCATGGGCTCGGCGAGGATGGCGGGGCGAACGTCACCCGTCGGACCAATGCCCCGACGGCCTGTCCAGAACTCCACCGATTCCATCTTTCCAAGAACGACTTCTGGAAGACCAAGACGATCTACCCGAATGCCCACCCGGCACCCATTGGAGCGATCGACATCTCGATTCCGGCCCTCAATGGAGGTGTGTTCCATGCCGAGCAGGTCCTCGAGACGGCCGAGGTGGTGCACACCTTGCGAACCGCCCATCCGATGCAGGATCCACCTCCCTTCACCCGGCCCGGCACCGAGATCCGGATGCGGTCCTGGGTCGCTGCAACCGAGAACCTTCTGGTCATCGAGCTGTCGGTCGCCGGGGATCCGGCCGACGCCGATCCCTTCGCGCCAACGGCGCTGACCGGGGTCGACGTGAAGCTCTGGCCCATGACCGGGAACGAGGCCGAGACGGCTTCGGGCAACCTGCCGGATGGCTGCTGGGCGGTGCGCCGATTCATCAGCACGACCAACTCCATGGCATTGGAACAGAAGCCGTCGGCCAGGACGACCGAAGCCGCCGTGGCCCTCCGTCTCCTTGGCCACCGCCAACCTGGACTTCCGTGGAGCCGAGGGGATGGCTGGTCGGCCGACCGTTTCGTGCTCCAACCCGGCCGGGTGGTCCATCTCGTTGCCTCCGTGGTGACCCGCGAGGAATCTCCCGACCCGCTCGGGGAGGCCCGGCGTCGGGTGGCGGCCCTGGACCCTGAACGGGTGGATCACCTCCGGGAGCGCCATCGCGCCTGGTGGCGGGGGTTCTGGTCGAAGTCGTTCGTCCGCATCGGGGATCCCCTGGTTGAACGGTACTACTACGGTTCGCAGTACCTGATGGCGTCCTGTTCCCGGAACCCCAGGTTCGCCCCGTCCCTCTTCGGCAACTGGATCACCGCGGATGGCCCCTCGTGGCAGGCCGACTACCACCTCAACTACAACCACGAGGCCCCATGGTGGGCCGTGTTCTCGTCAAACCACCCCGAACTCGCGGACCCATACGACACGCCGATCCTGGAATATCTCCCCATCGCAAAGGCCAACGCCGCAGAATTCCTGAAGGTGCCCGGGGTCTACTACGACGTGGGGATCGGGCCCCAGGGCCTGGAGACAGCATTCATGCCGGATGGACACGGCATTCCCGGAGAGGGACGACGCATGTTCCTGGGACAGAAGAGCAATGCCGCGTTTGCAGCGGTCAACATGCTCCAGCGGATCGAACACACCTGGGACCTCGACTACGCCCGGAGGGTCTATCCGTTCCTGCAGGAGACAGCCCGGTTCTGGGAGTCGTATCTCAAGCTCGAGGACGGGCGCTATGTGATCACCCGGGACGCCTCCGGGGAGGTGGGGGATGGGGGCAGCGATCGGAACAACTGCCTGTCCCTCGGTCTCGTGAGAAACCTGTTCCAGGGGATGCTCGCGGTGAGCCGGGAACTGGGTGTGGATGCCGATCGACGGCCCCGCTGGCAGGACATTCTGGATCGGTTGAGCGGGTTCCCGACAGTCGAGGTCGATGGCATCCGGAGGCTGCGGGGCGCCGACGCCGGTCCCGCGGCATCCCGCATCGGACCCTCCCGGATCAACACGCGGGTGGAGTTCATGGGGATGGTCTGGCCCTCGACGGTCGTGGGATTCGATTCGGAACCCGGTCTGCTGAAGGTGCTTCAGGACGATGTCCGCGGCTGGGCCCGGTCCGAGTGGATCGGCCATTTCAATGGGTTCAGCATGACATTCCCGGGCGCGGTCCGGGTGGGCCATGATCCGCTGGACGTGCTGTCGAAGCTCCGCCAGCAGCTCGAGTCGTTCGGCTACCCGAATCTGATGGTCTTCACCGGCGGAGGCGGCATTGAGAACTGCGCCGGGGTTCCCTCGACGATCAACGAGATGCTGCTGCAGGGCCATCGGGGGAAGCTCCGGGTGTTCCCGGTCTGGCCCCGGGACCGGCCTGCGTCGTTCGGACGCCTTCGGGCACCCGGGGCATTCCTGGTCAGCGCCCGGATCCAGGACGGCGTGATCGGCCCCGTGGACATCCTGAGCGAACGCGGACGGGTGTGTCGGCTCGTCAACCCGTGGCCGGGCCGATCAGTGACCCTGAGTCGTGCAGGTCACGGCGACCAGGTACTTTCGGGGGAACTCCTCGAATGGGCGACCGCTGTCGGCGAACACACCCGACTAAGGCCCCGGTGATCCGGTGAAGTCATTTCAGGATGTGGGTTGCAGGCTCCCCACCCGGACACCCGGGAGTGGGTGTGGCCCGGAAACAAAGCCCTCTTGCGTCGGTCGCCGTGTCCCCCACGGTTGGGGCATGGGGTCCCAACTCATGATGCGGTGGCTCCTCGCCTCGCTGTTCGTCCTCTCCGTCAAGGCCGCCGGCCTCGGGATCCAGGGGCCGGATGACCTCGGCTGGTTCCACATCCAATCACCGGGGGCATCCAACCAGGTCCAGATCCTGGAACGATCCCTGGATCTCGGAGAGTGGACCGAAGCCGGCCTCTTCCATGATGGACCGTTCGACCACGCGCAGCCGACCCCGCTGGTCGAGGACACCCGGTACTTCCGGCTCAGGACCCGACCGCGGACGGCCGCGGATGATGGTCGGAACCAGTTCGCGGTGGGGGCGGATCCATTCATGGTTCCGAGCTATGCCACGATGGCAGAGCCGGGATTGGGCTGGGTCAAGTTCACCCTCGTCCTGGGTGACGAACCCCGGGTCTGGTTCCAGGACAGCAACAAGTACCCGTTCCATCACGAATTCGCCCGGCTCCGTCTGCCGGCCTTCCAGGGGATGTCCCGCGAGGAATTCGACCGACGGACTCTCCGCCAGGAGGGACAAATCGCGGTGCTGGGTGCCGTGCTGCTGCCAGGGCAGACCCCCTCCGAGATCGGGATCCAGCTGGTGGGCCAGGAGGCCTATCCGATCGAGGACGTGGTCCGATGGCTCCGGATCGTTCGGGCTGCGATCCGGGCTCCGGGTGGACTCCGGACGCTGTATGTGCCGACCTACGAGCAGTCCGGCACCGCGGAGGTCGGGCGTGCCCGGCTGACGTCCGCCGGATTCGAGCCCGCGACCGCGGATCGCTGGGTGACCGGGGATGCGGTCTACAACGAGGGCTGGGCCCTCGGACGCCTGAACTTCATCCCGGCCGCGGAGATCGATGCCGCCTATGCCCAAGGCAGACTGTTGCCGACCGACATCCTGCTGACGGACCGGATCCCGGCGGAGATCCCCTTCGTCGCGGGCGTCGTCTCGCTCACACCGTCGACGCCGAATTCCCATGTGGCGATCCTGGCACAGGGCTGGCAGATCCCGGTGGTCTGGCTGGCGGATCCGGACCGACGCCAGGCCCTGCGCGGAATGGCAGGACGGGACATCGCAATCCGGACCGACCGGCTCTTCAGCAGCAGTGTCGTGGTGGTCGACGTCACCGACCGCCTTGGGAGTGGACTCCGGGAGGAGTTGTTGGCAACCAAGCGCCTCCAGCCGCTCAACTATGTCCCAAGGCGTTCGATCGGGCTGATCACCACGAATGTCCAGGAGCTGCGCCCCGATGCGGTCGCCTTCGCGGGAGGCAAGTCCGCCAACTACGGGCTGCTGCGTCGGACCATTCCGGGGAATTGCGACCCGGCCATCGCCCTGACCTTCGATCTCTGGGATGCGTACCTCGAACAGACCGTGTCGGGCGGACGAACCCTGAGGGCGGAGATCGAGTCTCGGTTGTCTGGGTTCACCCAGCCGCCAGACGTGGGCCGGCTGCGTCCGGTCCTCGGCGGCATCCGGGATCTGATCCGGGACACCGCCGTCTTCTCGACCGAGCAGCAGACGGCGATCCTGGGAGCGCTCGTGCAGGCGGGATTCGATGCCGGGAAGAAACTCCGGTTTCGCAGCTCCACCAACGTGGAGGATGGCGAGACCTTCACGGGGGCCGGGTTGTACGACAGCTACAGCGGATGCCTGCAGGACGATCTCGATGGCGATGCCACCGGACCTTCGGCCTGCGATCCCTCGGAACCCTCCGAACGGGGAGTGTTCCGGGCCATCCGGAAGGTCTACGCGAGTTTCTACAATGAGAACGCCTACCTGGAACGGCTCCGACGGGGCGTGCGGGAGAGTGAGGTTGGGATGGGGGTTCTGGTCCACGTGTCCTATCCCGACGAGTCGGAATGGGCGAACGGTGTTGCGACGTTGTCCTGGGAGAAGTCCGGCAGCTTCGAATCCCTCAACGGGACCCTGGTATCCCAGGTCGGTGCGGAGTCGATCACCAATCCCGACTCCACGGCACGTCCCGAGGTCGTGGACTTCTACCGGTCCTTCGGCTCGACGTCCGTCGCCCTGCGGGAGCGGTCCGGTCGGGTTCCGCTGGGCGGGACCGTCATGACCTGGGAGTCCGACTACCGGCAGCTGGTCCAGCTTCTCGGCATCGTGGTGAAGGGGTACTCGGCCCTGTATCCGAAGCGGACCGCGTTCCGGCTCGACTTCGAATACAAGAAGATCGCCCCGGGGAAACTGGTCGTGAAGCAGGTCCGACGGCTCCCGGATGTGGACTCCACCCCGGTCACCGGCTTCCTGTTGCCCGGTGAACTCCAGTTGGCGGTGGAGGAGGGAGAGCTCTCCGATGTCTTCGCGAAGCATCGGTTGAAGTCGGATCTGAGGGTGGCCGTCGAGGCGGTCCGGCTGACCGATGCCACTCTGGCGAAGACCTTCTATTCGGACGGGCGGATCGCGATCCGGATCGGGGGTGTCCCAACGGTGCTCACGGATGGGATCGCCACGTGGCCCGGATTCTCACACCTGTGGTCCGCGGGGACTTCCGAGACGCGGGATCGGTGGACGATGGGAGAGGGGCCTCTCCAACGGGATCTCACCTTGATCACAGGTGTCACCCGGTCGATGCAGCCTCCGACGGCACCGTGGATCCGGCTTGAGGACTGTCGCTTCCGCCTCGAGGCGACCTATGCCCAGCCCCAACCCACGCTGGGTTGGGAGGGTCCTGGAACAACCCAGACCGATGCGGTGTTCCTGGTCCCGAGACCCATGGTGGGACCCGGGGCCCTGCCCCAGGAGCGGAGGATCCAGAAGGGGGCCTCGATCCGCATCACGACCCGGTTCTGGTGGCCTCCGGAACCGACCGGACCGACAGCGGGCTACACGGCACCCAACCTCGGCTTCTCGGAGACCCGGATCGAGGGATGGACCTCGGAACCGTTGGTGCTTCGGGATGCGGCAGCGCAGACCTATTCCCCGGGACACCACAACTTCACGGAGACATTCCTGTTCGAACCCAGACTGGACCCCGCCACCACGACGGCGCAGCGGAAGGAACTGGAGACGGCCGGGATCCAGCAGATCCTGGTGGATCAGGGGTTCGAGGAGGCCCAGATCTGGCTGGTGGATGCCATGGGCCGCCTTCGCAAAGGTCCCTGAACCGGCAGTAGACCGGGTCCTGTAGACCCCCGAGTGTTCCTCGCGGGGAGGAACGATCCGCAGCCTTCCACCCCTCAGGTCATGGTGACCTCCACGCCATGGAGCGGCTCCCGGCCGTCGCCACCTCAGCCGTTCAGGGCCTCGAAGACCTTGCCGACCATCTTCTCGTTCGGAGCCAGGGTCTTGGCGCCGGGTTTCCATTTGGCAGGACAGGCCTCGGCAGGGTGTTTGATCAGGTAGGCGTTGGCTTCCATCTTCCGGAGCAGCTCCCCGGCGTCGCGGCCCACGTTGTAGAAGTTGATCTCGGAGCCGACGAGGACGCCGGCCGGGTTGATGATGAAGGTGCCGCGGAGGGCGAGTCCGGAACCGGGGTCATAGACGCCAAACAGGCGGCTGACGGTCCCGGTCGGGTCCGCAGCAAGGGGGTAGCGAACGTTGGACAGCAGCCGCTCGGAGTTCCTCCAGGCAAGGTGGGCGAATTTGGTGTCCGTGGACACGCCGGCCACAGTGGCCCCGAGGGCTTGGAGGGCTTCGTACTTGTCACCCAGGTCGGCCAGTTCGGTCGGACAGACGAACGTGAAGTCGGCCGGATAGAACACCAGCACGGTCCAGCGTCCCGCCGCCTTCTGCTCGGCCAAGGAAAGCTGGCCGAACTGACCCGAGGCGGGGTCATAGGTTTCCATGGTGAAGTCGGGGACCGATTGGCCGACGCGGAGGACAGAGGTTTCGTTCATAGGCAGACGCGGAAGTAACCTTGGGACGCCGGGTTCGCAAGCAACCACCCCGCGTCAGCCCTCCCCACCCTGGAACCGACGGCCGCTCTTCTTGACGGATCGATGGGCTTTGTCGGCCAGGATACGTCGCTTGGCCGAGGCGCTGCGACCCCGTTTCTGGCGTCGGATGCGTTCACGTTCCGCCCGGAGTGCCTCCCGGGCGGCCCGATGTCGGGCCTCCAACCTGTCGAGAAGCCGCTCCAGCGCGAGTTCCCGATTCCGTCCCTGATACCGCGTCTCCTGACATTTCACCACGATGCCGGTCGGCCGGTGCAGGAGCATCACGCAGGTGGCGACCTTGTTGACGTTCTGGCCGCCGTGGCCTCCCGACCGGACAAACGTCTCCTCCAGGTCCTCCTCCCGGACTCCCAGCCGCCGAAGTCGCTCGGTCCGGGGATCCGGGCCGGCCTCCGTGGACTCCGCTTCTGTCATGGGGAGGAATCTGTCAGATCCCCTCCGGCTCGGCGAGCCTACCACCCGGACGCAGGGCGGTCCGCCCCACCTGCCGCGTTGCCGCCGATCCACGAGGTCGATAGCGTCGACCCATGGTTCATGTCGGCATTGGCTACGACGTCCATCCCCTCGTGGAAGGACGCAGGCTTGTCCTGGGCGGGGTGGAGATCCCCCACACGAAGGGACTGGACGGGCATTCGGATGCGGATGCGCTGATCCATGCGATCACGGATGCATTGCTGGGTGCGGTGGGTGAGGTGGATATCGGGCATCTGTTTCCGAACACCGATCCGACCTGGAAGAACGCTCCAAGCCGGATTTTTCTCGAGGAGGCAGCCCGACGGGTCCGGGCGAGAGGCGGTCGCATCGTGAACATCGACGCCTCGCTCGCGGCGGAGCGTCCCAAGATCTATCCGCACCTGTCGGCCATGAAGGACCACCTGTCGGCCGCCCTGGGGATCCCCCGCGAGAAGGTCGGGATCAAGGCCACCACCAACGAACGCCTCGGCTTCATCGGTCGTGAGGAAGGCATCGCCGCGATGGCCGTGGCGGCCGTGGATCTGCCGGAGTGAACCCCGAGACACACCAACCATGGGAGCCAAACAGGAGATCGGATGGACGACGGACGGTGAGGACGGGCAGACGCGTCATGTCTTCGCCCATCGTTTCGGAGGGGAATGGAAATTCTTCGAGCGCCCGAAGCGACGAGGACGCGACATCGAATGGACGCCCCTTGAGGAGCCGCCGTTGTCGGACTGGATGGAACTGCTCGAGGCGCTGCAGCGTCGGGCCGATCGGGACCTGGTCCCACCGGCTCAGGTGAACGCGTTGAAGGCGATGATCCGGAACCGCTTCCCGGAGGAAGGGGCCCGGAAGCTGAAAGGTGAGAGCTGAAACCAGGGATGCACTCCACTGCGTCCCCATCTGGATCCGCGAGGGTTTGATCGATCCACCGGTCCAGTCGGATTCCACTGACTCGTGGGTGGACCCACCTCCGTTCACGGGCGCGCCCCGTGCAGCGGGTTGAGATGGGACCGTGGCGGAGCCCGGCCCTACCGGCATTCCTTCGTCTTTCCCCGTCGCCCTCCGCGTCGCCTTGTGAGGTCCTACCGCGCCTTCTTCAGGAGGGCGTGGAGGTCATCCTTGAGGTGGAGCCGTCTGATCTTCAGCGCCTCAAGCCGGGCATCGCTCGCCGCCTCGACCTCCTGTTCGATGCGGGCCACCTCCTGTCGATCTCATGGTATTGGTCGAAGAGGTGACGGAAGTGATGGTCCTCGGTCTTGAGCCGATGGATGTCGTCCCGGTACTCCGGCAGCTCGTTGATCAGCGGGTGGTGAAGGTCGGTCATCATGGTCCGGATGGGTTGTGGTTTTGATGGCGTTGTTCCGTGGTGGAACCGCTCTGCCTGATCGGACACCGGATGCGTATTCCGCGCTGCCCGCCCTTTGTCGAAACCGGCGCACAATTTGGCGGGACGAAGACGGGAGCGCAGCGCACAGGGGACCCTGGGCGCGGAGGGGAGTGCCCGCCCTCAGAGTTCCACCTTGCGGCGGGAGGACTCGACGCCTGCGGCCCGGGCAACGCTGGCGTTGCGGGCGCGTCCCTCGGCCCAGGCCCGGAGACGGGTGATCTGCTCCTCCATCGTCCGCGCCAGCGGGACGGTCTGGTTCAGCGCCGAAAGGACATGTCGCGTGGCGAGTTCCTCCTTGGCGTAGAACGCTTCATACAGGGCGCTGTTGATCGCTTCCTGGATCTCCGCGCCACTGAATCCACTCGAAGCGGCCACCAGCGCGGGTAGATCGAACTGGGAGACATCCCGTCCACGGCGCTGAATGTGGACCCGCACGATCTCGAACCGCTCCTCATCGGTTGGAAGATCCACGAAGAAGATCTCGTCGAGACGTCCCTTCCGGAGCAGTTCGGCGGGCAGGTGTGAGATGTCATTGGCGGTCGCCACGACAAACACGGGTGCCGTCTTCTCGCTGAGCCAGGTGAGGAAGGTGCTGAACACGCGGGCCGTGGTGCCGCCATCGCTGGCGCCACCGCCCTGGGATCCGGCGAACGCCTTGTCGATCTCGTCGACCCACAGGATGGCGGGCGCGACGGATTCGGCGACCGCGATGGCCTTGCGGACGTTCTCCTCGGAGGAACCGACGAGGCTTCCGAACATCCGTCCCATGTCGAACCGCAGCAGCGGCATCTGCCAGGTGTTGGCCACCGCCTTGGCACAGAGGCTCTTGCCGCAACCCTGGACCCCCAGCAGCAGCACGCCCCGGGGGGCCGGCAGCCCGAAGGCCCGGGCCTCCGGGGTGAAGGCGTCGGCCCGCATGCGTAGCCAGTCCTTGAGAACCGCCAGACCACCCACCCTGTCGAAGCTGTCGTCGGTCGCGTAGTACTCCAACAGGCCATTCTTGCGGATGATCTGCTGCTTCTCGGCGAAGACGGCATGGACGTCCTCGGAGGACAGGCGTCCATCCTGGACAATGATCTTGGCGAACACGTTCTCGGCCTCCGACCAGGTCAGGCCCAGAGCGGCCTGGATGAGGCGATCGCGGCTGACGGGTGTGAGTTCCAGCTCGATCTTCTTCAGCGCCCTGAGGTCGTCGATGATCCGGTCGAGGAGTTCGGAAAGGTCCTCCTTTGTAGGCAGTGGGAAGTCGAGGACGGTGACCTCCTTCTCCAGCTCGGCCGGGATCTCCAGCAGTGGGGAGATCAGGATGATGGTCTTGAAGCTGTTCTTAAGGTGGACCGCCACATCGCGGAGCTTCCGGATGGGGGCCATGTTCGTGGACTTGTTGCACTTCGCGAGGAACGGGTGGAAGTCCTTAAACACGAAGATGGCGGGCTCGACCTGCTCCAGGACCTGGTCGAGCGCGGCAATCGGATCCTTCGTGGCGGTGCTGCGCCCCTTCTGGCTCTGGATGCTGGCGCCTCCCGGTATCAGCCCGGTGGAAAAGGACCACTCGTATACCTTCTTGTTCCGACGCGTGGCCACGGATTGGACCACGGGCAGCACCCGCGCTTCTTCGCTCGTGTGGATGTAGAGGATGGGGTAACGGGCCCGGATGAGGATCTCGAGATCGCTGGCGAAGGACATGGTGTGACGGGGAACCTAGGATTCTGAACGGTCGTTTGCGAGGGGCGTTGCGCCGGTGTCGACGGACGCACCCGTTGAGGAGGAGAGCGCCGACAGCACCTCGTGCAGAGGCACCGTGAGGTTGTGCGCAAAAACCCGGCCGTCGGGTAGGATGAGCAATTCGGTCTCGAAGGAGTCCGCCTCCGATCGGGTCGAGCCGGGTGCTGGGGGTTGATCCATGACGCGTTGGGTTCAGTCGATGAGGTTCAGGCCGAGTCCGGCTCCAATCTTCCAGGCCCGGGCATGGTCCCGTGCCGAGCCGGGCGCAGAGAGCTCAGGATGTCGTGAGGAGAACCACCGGGGCCAGAACCCATCCCGGAGACTGACCTCGACCCCGGGCAATTCCTCGGCCAACCACCGGGCGACCGGCACCCAGCAGCAGTCGAGGTGACCTGGCATCAACAGATGGCGGACGATCAGGCGGCTGTTCCTTGCGGCCCAACGCAGGTTCTCCCGGACGACCTCGGTGTAGTCCGAGATCCGGGCCAGTCGCTCCGCACAGGTGTCCTGACCAAATTTGTAATCGGCCACCCAGACATCAAAGACTCCCTCCAGGAGCTGACGGGCCGTCGCGGTGCCATGGGCATTGGTCTTCCAGACCAGCTGCGCCTCGTTCGGGAGGCGCGAGACGAGGTCGAGGACCGCGGGCAGGTGCAGCGTGGGCTCGCCACCGAGGATCATGATGGAGCGGGCTCCGTTGCGAAGCGCCTTGCGGGCCGCCTCGGCAAGGACCTCGAGGGGTTCTCCATCGATTCCAGGACCCGAAACCACCGAGCCCGCGGCGGGGTCCCAGCTGGAACGGCCCGTGATGCAGAAGTCACAGCGGAGGTCGCATCCGCTGAACGATACCGCGAAGATCGGACGCAGGGATGCCTCATCCCCCATCTCCGTCTGGGAGAGGAACACCCGAGCGGAGGATCCCGCGCCGCACGGACCCCGTTCGCCGGCCATCCGATTCACCCCGCAGCGATGGGCGCAGAGGTCGCACTTTTCAAAGGCGCGGAGAGCGGTGTCGATGCGGGAACGGGCCCGATCGGCACGTCCTGTGCCACACAGGACTGGGATCTCGGTCATCCGCAGGGGAAATGGGGTGGTTCTCGGCACCATCTCGACCTAGCCCTCCGTGTTTCCGTCCCACCAGCGACGCCACCAGGGTCTCTGGGAGTCGGCGGCCACCTCCGCCTGCAGCGCCGCAGCGAGGCGGGTTCTGACCTCCAATGGAACGGGGATGGAGTCGCGATCGAGTCGGATCAGATCCTCGGGCGTCTCGATGCGCTGTGCCGCGGACGACGCCTTCTGGGTCGACTCGCCCTCGACGGTGGACTCGGAACCGGTCCGGAGTTGGTGACGTTGTTCCATGGTTCAGGCGGTTCGTGCAAAAGCTCGGATGAAGGCCTTTCGTGCCCGGTGAAGCTTTCCACGGACGGCGTCGGGACTCTGTTCAGTTAGCTCGGCCACCTGTTCGTAGCTAAGTTCCTGGTCGGCGACGAGCAGCAGCACGAGGCGGTATTCCCCAGGCAGGGAATCCAACGTGCGCTGGATCCGTTCCCCAAGCTCCTTCGTTTCCAGCACATGCAGGGGATTCGGGGCCTGCGCATCGACCCGATCGAAGATCGCGTCGTCCTCCGCGGTATGGATCTTCCTCGCCGCCCACGACTGCCTCAGATGCGAGCAGTGGTTGAGGGTGATCCGATAGAGCCAGGTCCGGAGGGCCGAGTTGCCGCGGAATCCATCGAACTTCCGGAACGCCTTCAGGAAGACATCGTGGGTGACATCCTGCGCCTGGATGGGATCACTCGTGAGCCGGAGGGCAAGGTAGTGGATGCGCTGGGAGTGGGCCGCGTAGATCGCGGCGAAGTCCGCAGGAAGATCCACCTGGGCAGACGGGTCCGTCGACGCCGTGGCGGCATCGATCGGGTCCTGCGGGCGTGTGGCCATGGGGGTCACCGTAGGTTGGACACACCGACCGGCCAAACGTCACGCCACGCTCAGCGACGCAACACGGCATCCTCCCGGAAGATCGCCCGCATCACCCGTTTTCGGGCATCGGTGAAGATCACCTGGATCCGTCCATCCCGGGTCTGGATCGCAGTGGGATAGGCATAGTCCCCGTCGGGCTTGGCCAGGAGGTTCCGCTGGTGGGGGAACGACCGGGCCCCGTCGACCGACAGCGCCACCGTCAGGGGAGTCCGCTCCGAGAAGCTGTCGTTGTAGACCAGCAGGTGATGTCCGCTCTGGAGCCGGAGGAAGTCCACCCCGGCATTCGGATTCGGGAACTTCGAGTCGACCCCGGGGCTCCAGGTCCTGCCGTTGTCGTGCGATTCGGTCCGAACCAGCCAGCCGTCCGGCTGGCCGTCGTAGTCGCCACCCCGGCGGCAGAAGGCGACCAGGTGTTGGCCCGCGATGACGGCCGGGGCGGGCTGGATGTTGCCGAGACGGGAGCGGACCCGGTTCGACTCCGTCCAGACCGACGTCCTCGGATCATAGCGAAGGAAGAACGAGGTGCAGTCGGGCGAGGTTCTCTCCGGATCGTTCCCCACCTCGTGATAGACGGGCAGAAGGTAGTCGCCACCCTCGAGGACGATCGGCAGGCCTCGGACCATGGTCCCGGCCTCGAAGGTGAGCATGAAGCTCTCCGACCAGGTCCGGGCGCCGTCCTTGGAGATCTTGGCCGTGATCCGGGAGGTGTCCCAGATCTCGCCATAGCGCGTGACATAGAAGAGCCAGACCCAGCCGTTGGGGGCCTGCCAGACGACAGGGTTTCCGAGGGAGTGGAACGGATTTCGGGCGATGGCGACGGGTGCGCTCCAGCGTTTCTGTCCCTTTCTCAGACGCATCCCGAAGACCGAGGCGGCGTCATCGCGGTACTCGCCCTTGCCGCTGAAGAACACGACGTAGAGATCGCCATTGTCCAATTCCGTGACGCTGGCGGGATGTTTGTAGTCCCCGGTGGGCGCCTCGGGTCCGACGATCGATTCGAGGACCACCTCTTCGGCGGCCTGGGAAACGGTGAGGAATCCCAGAAAGGCGCCGAGGAGCCAGAGGAGACGAACATGGATCACGGCTTCATCACGACCCGGCGACGGGCGATTGGAAAGGGGGAATCGGGGAGGGTCTCCCACGGTGACGCGGAGACACGGAGGCGGCAGAGAGAAAGGAAACGAGGTGAGACAACGAATGGTGCCGGGCAGAGAACGATGTCGAGCCGTTGGGCGATGCGGTGCCCTGCATCACCGGGTGCCGCATCACCCATCCCAGACCGCAGCCGGCCCCCTCACCGCCATCGCCAACCCGTCTTCCAAAACTCCCTTCCCGGTCTTTTCTTCGCGTCTCCGCGTCACCGTGTGAGGCCCTCCCCCTCAGACCAGGCTGACCGGATCGATATCGATGGTCAGCCGCAGGTCCTCCGGCCACTCGAGCGACGCCTCGACCGCGGCGAGTTCGCGTCCGAGACGGGCCATCGCCTTGGTGCGGATCATCAGCTGGTAGCGGAAGAACGTCTCGGCCTTCAGCAAGGGGGCCGGCGCCGGCCCGGCCAACACGAGGTCGCGCCAGGATTCCAGTCGGCTGGCGAGGGTCTTCTTCAGGTGTTCCGCGACCAGCTTGACCTTGTCCTCGTTGCGCCCCCGGACGGTCAGCAGGGCGACCCGTGACCACGGCGGGTACTTGAGCTGCTCGCGGAACTCCATCTCCTGCTCGTAGAAGCCGAGGTAGTCATGACGCCGGGCGAATTGGATGGCGGGATGGAACGGGGTGAAGGTCTGGACGAAGACCTCGCCCTCGACATCGCCACGTCCCGCACGGCCGCTCACCTGGGTCAGCAGCTGAAAGGTCCGCTCCCCAGCCCGGAAATCCGGAACGTGCAGGCCGAGGTCGGCATGGATGATCCCGACCAGGGTCACGTTCGGAAAGTGGAGCCCCTTTGCGATCATCTGGGTGCCGACCAGGATGTCGATCTTGCCGGTCCGGAAGTCGGTCAGGATGCGGCGGTAGTCGTCCTTGCGCTGGAGCGTGTCGGAATCCATCCGCGTCACACGCGCCTGGGGGAACAACCGGCTCAGGACGTCCTCGACCCGTTCGGTCCCGAGGCCCGAATACCGGATCGCCGGGTTCGAGCACTGGGGACACTGGGCCGGGACGGTCTCGTCGTGGCCACAGATGTGACACCGCAGGTGCTGGGCCTTGCGATGGAAGGTGAGGGTGACGCTGCAGTTCGGGCATCCGGCGACGTAGCCACAGGTGTCGCACTGCAGGGAGGTTGAGTAGCCGCGCCGGTTCAGGAACAGCATCGTCTGCTCCGCGCGTTCAAGTCGCAGCCGGATCGCCTCCGTGAGCGGAGTCGAGAAGATGGCGGACGCGCCGCCCTTGGTCTTCCGCTGCTCAAGCCGGAGGTCGACGATCCGAACCACCGGAAGGCGGGTGTCGGTGACACGACCAGGGAGCTCGAGGAGACGGTACTTTTCCCGGGTGGCGTTGAAGTAGCTCTCGAGGGAGGGCGTGGCGGAGCCCAGGACCACGACGGCCCGTTCCCGTTGTCCCCGGACGACAGCCACGTCGCGGGCATGGTAGCGCGGAGCCTCCTCCTGCTTGTAGGAGTGCTCATGCTCCTCATCGACGATGATCAGCCCGAGGGGTTCGACCGGGGCGAAGACGGCCGACCGGGCGCCAATGACGATCCGGGCGCGTCCATCCCGGATCTTGTGCCATTCGTCGTGACGTTCCCCGGTGCTCAGCTGGCTGTGGAGCACGGCGACGAGGGTGGGATGGGGGCCGGAACAGAACCGGGCCTTGAACCGTTCGACCGTCTGCGGGGTGAGGGAGATCTCCGGGACGAGCACGATGGCCCCCTTGCCGGCGACAAGGGTCTCGGCGATCGCCTGCAGGTAGATCTCGGTCTTGCCCGATCCCGTCACCCCGTGGAGCAGGAACACCCCGCCGCCCTCCTTCGCCGCCGGGTCGGAGGCCGACCTCATGGCGCCGCTGATCGCCTGGAGGGCCCGGTCCTGGTCGGGATTGAGGGTGAGGGGCTGGGTGGGGGTGAATCGTTCGAGGGCGTAGGGATCCCGCTCATCGCGCTTCGGCGCGATGACCACCAGCCCCTTGTCCTCGAGCTTTCGGATAGTCTCGGCGGTGGTCTCGCCAAGGCGGATCAGTTCCTGCAGGGGGAGTTCGCGCCACTCCTCGAGGATGTTCCAGATCGCCTTCTGACGCGGGGTGAGCTTCGGCATCTCACCCGCCGGCGGGAGCACATGGACGTGGAGCCGTTCCCGCCAGCCGGCTTCCTCCTGTCGGACCGCCTCGGGGACGACGGTCTTGAGGGCGGCCTCGACGGGGCAGCAGTAGTACTCGGCCATCCAGCGGGCGAGCTCGAGGACCCTGGGCGTGACCAGACTCTGTTGGCCGATGACCCGCAGGATGGGCTTAAGGCCCGTGTGCGGGGAGGAGTCGACCAGGGCCGTGACGACGCCCAGGACCTCGCGGTGCGAGAACGGCACCTTCACCCGGGCGCCAACCGAGAGGCTCGATTCCAGCTCGGTTGGGACCGAGTAGTCGAACTCCCGCCGGAGGGTCAGGTCGAGGGTGACGCGGGCGATCACCGGGCCACGCTCACGGATCCCCAAGGGTCTTGGAAAGCAGGAAGGTGTCGGTCCCGCGACACGACCCCGGAAGTCGTGTCGGAGGATCGGGGGGATCCCGTTCCCCTCCCGGGAGACCCCCGCAGGGCGATCTGGATTCGAACGCCCCGGACACCCTGGCTCCATGGCTCCCTCACGACGTTGCCAGCTGGAAGATCCAACCTACCCTCCGCCATGATCCGCCGCATGCTCCTCGTCGCTGGAACCCTTCTGGTGGTGGGCTTGGTGTGGAGCGGCTGCGCCATGACCCGCGCGGGATACGAATCGGCGCCGTACACGGTCCTGGAGAAGTCCGGCCGGATCGAACTGCGCCGGTATCCGATCCTCCGGGTGGCGGAGACGCCCCGTGGGGGCGACGACTTCATGCGGCTCTTCCGCTACATCTCCAAGGGCAACGCGGCGGGCGAGAAGATCGCCATGACCACGCCGGTGTTCATGGAGGGCGACGGTGGTACGAACGAGACGATGGCCTTCGTCCTGCCGGAATCCCTCACCGCGCCCCCTGCCCCGAGCAACGGCCGGGTCAGCATCCGCGAACTGCCCCCCTCCACCTTCGCCGTGCTGCGGTTCAAGGGAGGGCAGCAGGGGCCGGACGGGAAGGCCGCCGCGGAACTCCGCCGGTGGATGGCCGACCGGAAACTGCCCGTCGGCGGCGAGGCCCGGTTCGCCTATTTCGATCCCCCCTGGATCCCTGGGTTCCTCCGACGCAACGAGGTCATGATCCCGACTCCGGAGTCCACGCGCTGATCCACCGCGAGATCCGTCACGGGGTCGGGGAGGACCGCGGAGGGAAGTCCCGACGATACCGCCGGACCAGTTCGTCCGGGTTGTTCGGAACCAGGTACAGCCTCTGCCGAAGCCGCTTCGATTCCCCAGGGTTCAAGCCCCCGATGAGCGGATCGCTGTGGAGACACACGTAGACCCCCTCGAACAGCTCGTGGGTCTGGTCGCTGGCCGTGGCCAGGATCCATTTGCCGTCCCATGAAACGCACCCGATCAGCCCGGAGGCGAGGCGCTCCGGTGAGATCGGACGTGGGTTTGCATCCGCCTCCTTGGTCCACGGAGGCAGGTAGACCTGGCCTCCCGGATACCGTGCCGATTCGGTCCGACGGATCCGATCCAGGTTCCTGCGCCCCTTTGTGGTGAACACGAAGCTCTTCCGGGTGTAGTTCGACTGACCGCATCCGGTGAACTCCGCGACACGGATGCAGGCAGGCTGGAACCACTGCACCGGGACGGCATTCATCCCCTCATTGCTCAGCAGGAACCGAAGGTCGAGGCCATCGGGCTCCACACGCACCTCATGGAGCACCAGCACCGAAGGATCCACCCGCGTCCGGAACCGCAGTTCCTGTCCATCAGGCGTCGCGTGGAGGAGTTCGGTGCGGTGCGACAGACGGGTCTCGTTCCAGTCGCGATCATGCGCACCGGGTTTCAGGAACGCCTCCAGATACCAGACCTCCAGCCGGCCACCCGGAAGCCGGGCGTCGTGGACCGTCAGGAGGTTGTTGGTCCAGGACAGCCGCATCGACGGCGCAGGCTCGTCCGCGATGGCGCCCGTCAGTCCCCACAACAGCAGGACGATGGCCGTCAGAAGGTCGCCCCGGATCCGGATCCATCCCGTGCTCACCCGGAAACGCTGGCGAATCCAATTGGCCTGCCAAGCTTTCTCCGGACACCGACCGCATCACTACCTCAGAACCGCTCCGGCACACCTTCCTCGAGGACCCGGAGGTGACGAAGAAGCCTCCTATCCCTGGCCGCCTCGCGCAGCCACCGCTCGGGCTCGTCCATGTCCTCGAAGGAGAGCTTGAAGGTCCCGAAGTGCATCGGCACCAACCAGTCGGCCCGGAGATCCTCGAAGGCCCGGACCGCCTCGTCCGGCCCCATGTGCACCTTCCGGAACGAATCAGGATGGTAAGCACCGATCGGCAGGAGGGCGACCTCGGGACGCATCCGCTGGCCGATCTCCTCGAAACCCTCGAAGTAGGCCGAATCACCCGCGTGATAGACCCGGCGACCCTGGTGTTCGATCAGGAACCCGCCCCAACCCCGATGCTCATCCTTCAGCGTCCGAGCCCCCCAATGTTTCGCCGGCACCAAGGTCGCCTTCCAGTCGCCCCGTCCAAAGCTCTCCCACCATTTCAGCTCGATGATCCGTTCGAATCCCAGGGATCGGGCCAGTGATCCGCATCCCCACGGGAGGACCGCGATCTTCGCGGAGGGCGGGAGCTTGCGGATCGACGGCTTGTGGAAGTGGTCGAAATGCGCGTGGGTCAGCAGGACGACATCGATCGGCGGCAGATCCTGGGCGCGAAGGCCCGGACGCTTCAGGCGCTTCAGCAGGAAGAGCCAGTTCGCGAAATTCGGATCGATGATGAGGTTGAGGTCCGAGAACTGCAGGAGGAAGGAGGCGTGCCCGATCCAGGTCAGAGCCAGCTGCCCCGTCTCCAGATGCGGGAACCGGGGAACCTTCACCGATCCACCCTGGGGGGTCATCAAGGCCTTCCAGACCATCTCCCGGAAGAAGCTGCGCGGATCGAAGTGGTTGCTCGGGGTGAGTTCGCGGAAGGAGCGGGGGATGCGACGCCGGCGGACACGGGCCTCCACGGGGTTCGGCTGCTGCCAATCGGAACTCATCGGTTCCCAACTGGTAGCGGGTGAACCCGCCGAGGCCAAATCGGAGTCCGGGTCCCATCCGACTTCCTTTGAATAACAGGAACCGGCCTCCGGGGATCCGTCGCTGAATAGGTCGGGTCTCAACCAGTCCAACTCCCCACGCAATGGACACCAGAGCCTCCAGGTCTTTCGCCCCTGTCGTTGGTCGGTTGGAGTCAGGGGTTGGCATCCGCCGGAGGAGACGCCGGCGGATCCCTCATTCCTTTCCACCAGGGACCGCTCATGCCGTGTGATCCGAACCCCTTCGTCCGCGATGGGGTTCCTTCCTCCGGACAGACCCCGACACGGTCGACATCTGGTGGCCCGAATTCCGTTTCCCTCCGGGTGGTTTCCCATGCTGAATCCCGGGGTCCGAAGACGCGGTTTCAAACCCCCGACATGGCCGCATTCCCAACCCCCTCCGAAGTCCGTCCGCCGGACCTTCCCTCGATGGAGGGAGTGCGGGTCCGGGTCGAGGGCAAGTTCCTCCGGCTCGGGGAGGCCCGGTTCACCGCCAAGGGCGTCACCTATGGACCGTTCGCGGCAGGATCCGACCGCGAACCGTTCCCGCCCCACGACCAGGTTGTCCGGGATCTCGAGCAGCTCAGGGAGCTCGGGGCCAATGTCATCCGAGTCTACCATGTCCCACCCCGTTGGTTCCTGAACGTTGCACTGGCACACGGAATCCGGGTCTTCGTCGATGTCCCCTGGAACAAGCACCTGTGTTTCCTCGACGACGCGGCGGCCCGGGACGCCGCCATCCGGGCCATCCGGGATGCCGCCGAACGCTGCTCGGGCCATCCCGCCGTGTTCGCCCTCTCAGTGGTCAACGAGATCCCGGCCGACATCGTCCGCTGGAGCGGAGCCCGCGCGGTGTCCGACTTCATCGACGTCCTCATCGCGGAGGTCAAAACCATCGATCCGGGCCTCCTCTGCTCGTTTGGAAACTTCCCGACGACCGAGTTCCTGCGACCACGCCTCGCGGATTTCGACTGCTGGAACGTCTATCTCCACCAGCAACGGCCCTTCGAGAACTACCTCGCCCGTCTCCAGATCATCGCCGACGACCGGCCTCTGGTGATCGGCGAGTTTGGTATCGACTCGCTCCGGGAGGGGGAGAAGAGCCAGGCGGAGATTCTGGGATGGCAGATCGAGTCGGCGTTCCGAGGCGGCTGTGCCGGCGCCCTCTGCTTCGCCTTTACCGACGAGTGGTACAGGAACAACGAACCGGTGGCCGACTGGGCCTTCGGACTCGTCCGTTCGGACCGGACACCCAAACTCGCCTTCGAGGTCGTCCGTCGACAGTTCCACGCCGCGCCCGGATTCCCACTGTCCCGGACGCCGAAGGTCTCCGTCGTCATCGCCAGCTACAACGGCGCCTCCACCCTCCGATCCTGTCTCCACTCGATGGAGCGGCTCCGGTATCCCGACTACGAGGTCATCCTGGTGGACGACGGTTCGACCGACGCCACCCAGTCCATCGCCGCCGAGTACCCGTCCGTGCGGTATTTCCGCCATGCGATGAACCAGGGACTGGGCGTCGCCCGAAACACTGGGATCACCGCCGCCACCGGCGAGATCATTGCGTTCACGGACTCCGACTGCCGGGCCGACGGTGATTGGCTGCACTACCTGGTCGGCGACCTCCTCAACTCCTCCTTTGCTGGGATCGGTGGTCACAACTTCCTACCCCCCGACTCCGCGGCGACGGCCGCCTGCGTGCTGGTCTCCCCGGGTGGACCCGCCCATGTGATGCTCAACGACCGGATCGCCGAGCACATCCCGGGCTGCAACATGGCGTTCTACAAGTGGGCCCTCGACAGCATCGGAGGCTTCGATCCGATCTACCGTCGGGCCGGCGACGATGTCGACATCTGCTGGCGTCTGCAGCAACGGGGCTACCGGATCGGGTTCAGTCCCGCGGGCTTCGTCTGGCACTACCGGAGGAACACGGTCCGGGCCTATCTCAAGCAGCAGTCCGGATATGGCGAGGCGGAGGCTCTGCTCGAGCGACGCCATCCCGAGAACTTCAACCGCTTCGGGGGTTCCATCTGGCATGGACGGATCTACTCCAACGCCAAATTCGGTCTCCAGACGCGGGCCCCCATCATCTATCACGGGCTCTTCGGCAGTGCGTTCTTCCAGAGCATCTACGCCGAACGTCCCAGCCTCGGGGCGATCCTGGCCACGACCCTGGAATTCCATGTCCTGGTGACCCTGCCTCTGCTGGTGCTGGGCTCGGTCGTCCCGACCCTCCGCGCCTTCGGTGCTGCCAGTGCGCTGTTCTCGGTCGCGGTCTGCTGCCTGGCTGCCGCACAGGCCGAGCTCCCCGCAGGACAACGCCGTTGGTGGTCTCGACCCCTCGTCGCCCTGCTTTTCTTCCTTCAGCCCATCGTCCGCGGATGGGCCCGGCACCGGGGCCAGCTTTCAGGACAACGGCGGACGCTGTCCGACCACGAGACGCTCGACTCGCTGGGCCTGGAGGGCCAGGAGGACAAGCTCGGTCAGCTCCTCTACTGGAGCGAACAGGGCCTCGACCGGATGAGGTTCCTGGGCCGGATCCTCGAGCGTCTCGACCAGAAGGCCTGGCCGAACCGGCCGGATGCCGGCTGGAGCGACTTCGACATCGAACTCTACGGCTCCCGCTGGGCCAGCCTGCAGCTGACCACGGTCGGCGAATGGCACCCGGGGCGTCGGGAGATGATTCGGTGCCGCCTCGTCGCCCGCTGGAGCTTCCTCGGTCGGGCCCTGTTCTGGTCCGCCGCCGGACTCCAGGTGGTCCTCATCGGAGCCGTGGGCCACTGGGGTGCCTGGGGCCTGGCCATCACCCTGCCCCTCCTCGTCTGGTGGCTGAACGGCGAGAAACGACACCTCACCCGCGTCACTGCCAATTTCCTCGACGAACTCGCCAAGGAGTTCCGACTGGTCAAGGTCACGCCGTCGCAGATCGCCAAGGCACAGGCCCGGATATCGGAGACCCGATCCGGCACCACCGACGGGGCCGCCTGAAGCCGGAGCCCGGACCCGTCGGTTCATCCCCGGCGCTCCGGAGGGCCATCCTCAGCCGCCTCTCCCGAGGCCCGAAGGCGGATCCGGTCGATCGCCCATCGGGCATGCTCCGCGACCAGCGGCTCCGGATCGTCCGCGGCACGACTCAGCGCCGGCAAGGCGCCCGCATCCCCAACGTTGCCCAGGGCGACACAGACATTCCGGAGCAGGCCCCGACGCTTCGTCCGCAGGATCGGGGTCCCCCGGAACAGCTCCCGGAACCCGGCGTCGTCGAGCGCCAGCCACGCCAGAAGGTCCGGACGCCGCCATCCGGGCCGGAGTCCTTCCTTCAGCAGGGCGCTCTCCCGGGCGAATCGGTTCCAGGGACACGCCGCCAGACAGTCGTCGCACCCGAAGATCCGATCCCCGATCAGGGGACGCAGCTCCACCGGAATGGAACCCTTGAGCTCGATGGTCAGATAGGAGATGCAGCGGCGGGCATCCAACACGAAGGGCCGGGGGAATGCCGCGGTCGGACAGGCCTCGATGCATCGCGTGCAGGTGCCACAACGGTTCGGTTCCGGCGGATCTGGTCGCAGGGGGACCGTGGTGAGGACCGCACCGAGAAGGATCCAGTTCCCGAGGTTTCTCGAGACCAGATTCGTGTGCTTGCCCACGAACCCCAGTCCCGCCCGGCGCGACAGATCCCGCTCGAGCACCGGACCCGTGTCCACATACCAGAGCGCCCTCGCCCCCTCCCCACCCCTCTCCTCGAGGAACCGCGCGAAATCGGCGAGCCGCCCCCCCATGAGATCGTGGTAGTCCTGACGACACGCGTAACGCGCCACCGTGCCACGCGGGGCGGTAGCCGCCTCCGGAACAGGATCGGGTCCGGAGGGCACCCCATAGCTCGCCGCGACCAGCACGATGCTGCGTGCCCCGGGGAGGACCAGGTCGGGACGCAGACGCTTCTCCGCGTTGCGGGCCAGCCAGTGCATCTCGCCGTGTCGCCCTTCCGCGAGCGCCTCCTGGAACAGCACACCCGTCTCGGGTGCCGCGGCATCCGTGATCCGGCAGCCGTCGAATCCCAGCTCCAGGGCCCGCGCCCGGACCCTGCCGGTCTCCTCAGCGCTCCACATGCCGGGACTCCTGTCCTGAGATCTGACGGAACGCCGAGGCGATCAGCCGCGCCGACTCGTTCGGGGACCGGTAGTCGACCCCGAGGAGCAGATCCGCCTGGCGATAGACCGGACCCCGGACCTGGAGCAGATCCCGGATCGTCGCAGTCGGGTCCGGGGTGTTGAGCAGCGGACGATGGGTCTGGTGCCGCACCCGTTGATAGATCGTCTCCACCGAGGCCCAGAGACACACCACATAGGCATGCTTTCGGAGGCTCTCCAGGTTTCCCGGGGTCATGGGAAGTCCACCCCCGGTCGAGATCACCTTGCGATCGGCCTGCTCGAGCTCCCGCACCAGATCCGATTCCATCCCGCGGAACGCCGCCTCGCCCTCCTTGGCGAAGATGTCCGCGATGCGTCGCCCCGACCGCTCCTCCAGGACGCGATCCGTGTCCATGAACTCGAAGTTCAGGATGCCGGCAACCATCGAGCCCACGGTGGACTTCCCCACCCCCATGAATCCGATGAGGGCGACATTCCGAACGGGGCGGGCATCCGACATCCCGTGGTGGTACCCGTTGCCCGACCTCCGAGGAACCCGAAATGTGTTCCGACGGGCGCCCAGACCCCGGCAACCGCATGGACCTCCGTCAGCCGGAAACCCGCGGCTCCGCCAACAACCGTTCCATGTAGACCACATCCAGCCAGCGCCCGAACTTGAACCCCACACGCCGGAATCGTCCGACCGTCATGAAGCCATGGCGTTCATGGAGGCGAAGGCTCACGGCGTTGTCGGCATCGATGGCCGCGATGATCGCATGGAATCCACGGGATTCTCCCGCGGGGATCAAGGGGGCGAGAAGCCGCGAACCCAGACCCCGACCGCGGGACTCGGCCGCCACATACACGGAGGTCTCGACGGTGAACCGGTACCCGATCCGGTCGTGGTAGGGGTTAAGGGCACTCCAGCCGGCCACACGACCCGCCACATCCACCGCCACCAGCACCGGAAACCCGTTCCGCTGACGGGCCACGAACCAGTCGCGCCGGTGCTCCAGCGTCCGGGGCTCGTAGTCATACGTGGCCGTCGTCGTCAGCACCGCCTCGTTGTAGACCGCAAGGATGCCAGGACAGTCGTCGAGGGTCGCGGGGCGGATCTCGAACCCGGAGTCGTCCATGCCGCGCCTCCTCAGACCGCCACCGGAGCCTTGATCGGCGGGTGGGGATCGTACCCGATGAGCTCGAAGTCCTCGTAGACGAACTCCTCCAGCTCACGTCGTTCCGGATTCAGCCGCATGCGGGGGAGCGGCCGTGGCTCCCGCGCCAGCTGGGTCCGAACCTGGTCGACATGGTTCGAATAGATGTGGGCATCGCCAAGGGTGTGGATGAACTCGCCCGGACGCAGACCCGTGACCTGGGCCACCATCAGGGTCAGCAGGGCGTAGCTGGCGATGTTGAACGGGACCCCCAGGAAGAGGTCGGCGCTCCGCTGATACAGCTGACAGCTCAGCGTCCCCTCGCTGACATAGAACTGGAAGAAGGCATGGCAGGGCGGCAGGGCCATCAGGTGAAGCTCCCCGGGGTTCCAGGCCGATACGATCAGCCGGCGGGAATCCGGGTTCGTCCGGATCTGGGACACCACCTCCCGGAGCTGGTGGATCGACCGCCCGTCGAAGGACCGCCAATCCGTCCATTGTGCGCCATACACCCGACCCAGCTCCCCGGTCTCCTTGTCGGCCCATTCGTCCCAGATGCTCACCCCATGCTGCTGGAGCCAGCGGACATTGGTCTCCCCGCGGATGAACCACAGCAGCTCGTAGATGATGCTCTTGAGATGGACCTTCTTTGTCGTGACCAGGGGAAAGCCGTCGGACAGCGGATAACGGGTCTGGGCACCAAAGATCGACCAGGTCCCAGTCCCGGTCCGATCCGCCTTGAAGGTGCCCCGCTCGAGCACGTGGCGCAGCAGGTCGAGATAGGGACGCATCGCAGGCAAACGTTGGCCGGGCACGATCCAAATGACAACGAGAGTCCGCGCCCCATGCGGGACCTGTACCGCGCCAACATCGTCCGGAATCCCACCCCAGGGATCGTGATTCCCCCCCTTCGGAACCGGACTGTGGGCACGAGATCAAGGTGCCGGTCACCGACCGGCGCAGCCCCTTTCACACTGACAGGCTGACCCACAGATGGTTTCGTCACCCCAGCCGACCGATGCAGAAGCTCCCTCGGGTATCCATCGTCATCCACGACTTCGATCCCAACCTGGGCCAGGGACGCTACTGCCACGAGATCGTGCGACGCCTGGCCGACCAGTTCGAGTTCCACATCCACGCGAACACCTGGAAGCCTGTCGACGCCCCGAACACGCACTACCACAAGGTCGCGGCGAACCGGTTCAACGTCATCACGACGATCGCCTCGTTCCTCCCCTTCGCGGAACTGTCCCTGGCCCGGATCCAGCCGGACCTGATCCACGCCCAGGGGCTGAGTTCTTGGCGGACCGACATCATCACCGGCCACATGTGCAACGGGGCACGGTTGAGGCACCTGCGGGGTGCCGGGTGGAGATCCCGATGGTTTGCCGAGTTGATCACCCCGTTCGAGCGGGCGTTCTACCGACAGAGGCGGGCACGACATCTCATCGCCATCGCCCGCAGCCTTGGAAGGGATGTCGAAGCCCAGTACGGATGGCAGGGCCGGACCCATGTCATCTACCACGGCACCGACAGTGTCCGGTTCCGACCTGCGGCCGATCCCGAGGAGCGGAGACGGCTCCAGGAACGGTTCAAGGTACCCCAGAATCGGTGGCTTTGGATCTTCATGGGTGAGGCGGTGAAGGGGCTTTCCGGCGCCATCGACCAGCTGCAGCAGTTCCCGGGCGCCCATCTCCTGGTCGTCTCGAGATCCAATTTCACCGCGTTCCGCGAACAGGCGCGCGCCCGGGGTGTCCTCGACCGGATCACCTTCCATGGCTACGACCCCAAGCCGGAGGAGGCCTTCCGCGCGGTCGACGTCTTCGTCTACCCCGCGGCCTACGATCCCTTTGGTCTCGTGGTCACGGAAGCCATGGCGTCCGGCTTGGCCGTCGTCGTGGGCGTCGGGGTCGGCGCCTCGGAACTGATCGAGGACGGTCGGAACGGCATGCGCTGCGATCCGGAGGATCCCGAGGGCATCCGCCGGGCGCTGATCCAGCTTTCGCAGCTCCCGGACAACGCCGCGGCACTCAGGAGGGCCGCTCGGGAGACGGTCATCGACCAGTCGTGGGACCGATGTGCCGAACAGACCGGCCGTGTCTACGAGACCGCCCTCCAGGAGCGACACCCCTAGCACAGGGTCAGGCACGCAGAGAGGAGACGAGGAGCCCCTCACGGCACCCGCACGCGCCAGAAGCGCGCCCGCGCGTTTGGATCCGGCGTCACTGTCACGCGTACCGGTTTCCCGGCACCCTGACCCGTCAGACGCTGCGCCTCCGACCACGACCCCAGATCCGTCGTCGTCTCCAGCACGATCGCCGCACCCGCAGCCGCCTCGACCTCCAACGCCAGCGGCCCGCCCTCCGTCGGCAGCGTCGGCACCACCACCTTCGGTTCGGTCGGCGGCGTGCTCAAGCTCCGGATCTCACCCGTGACGTTGTCCAGCGCCCGGATGTCAAAGCCCGCCCCCGTCACCTCGGCCTTCACCAGCTCGATCGGCCAAGCAGCCTGGGCGTTGATCGCCGCCGTCGGTAGGAACGTCAGCACCGCCGCCACGCCCGTGCTGGTCGGCCAGATCGTGGACCGCACCGCCGCCAGGTTCACACTGCCCACCGACTCCGCCCACAGTGGCAGGGCATCGGCCGGCACCAGCGCCCCGACCTGTTTGTCGGTCAGGGTCAGCGCCGACGGATAGTTCACCGTGAAGCTAAGTCCCGCGATGGCCGCACTGGCGCGGGTCAACCTCACCACGACCCGATACGGCTTGCCGACCTGGGCCACCGGTCCTTCGGGGAACTCGAGCGTGGCCACGTCATTGGTATTGGCACCCGCAGGCCGCAGGCGGCGGGCATTCGGTTGAGAGTGGAGGGTTGAGAGTTGAGAGACAGCACCTCCGGTCCCTTCCAAACTTTCCGGGGCGTCCGACCCGCCTATCGCCACTCTCAACGCTCCACTCTCAACACCCAACTCTCTCCCCCCGCCGCTTCGCGGCGCCGCCTTCGGCTGCGGATCCATGCCCACGACCACTCGAAGGACCTTGACCACGTCTCCGCTGTCGATGTTGCCCGAGGCATTGAGGTCATTCAGCGGGAGATCCCAGGAGCGACTTTCCTCGAGGCTGACCTGGAGTCGACTGATGACCACGGCATCACCGACATCGAGGCGCTGGTTGGCGTTGTTGTCGCCCTTGATCTTGCGCGGGGTGATGCGACCACCGCCCTGTTCGGCAATGTTGCCTGTGTTCAGGAACGCTCCGGTCGGACTCGCAATGCTCTCGATCCGCGGAATGACCGGGGTCACAAGACTGAACGGTACGCTGCGAGCCCGGAAGCTGACCGTGGCAACCAGATTGGAACCCGAGGGGATAGCGTTGCCTGCCAGGGCGAATGAACCGCTGACCACACCTGCCGTGCCCATGTTCACGCTGTTGACACTCTGACCCACGGTCGCAATCCACTCGACCTGAGGATCTGCCAGATGAGCCGTATCATATTCGAGGCGGAAGGTCGCGCCTGCGACGTCGGATTTCCGGGTCCTGAGCAGGATGGGGAACGACACTCGTTGGCCTTCCTGGACCGGTGCGGCATCCACGACCTGAAGGACTCGCTCGGGTTCCCAGACCATGGATCGTTCCTCGCTTGTGATGTTGCCGGTGGCATCGGTGGCCGTGAGTCGGATCCGATTGGCGCCAGCCGAAAGCAGCACATTCTCAAGGGAAAAGGCCCCCTTTGCGTCGACGGCAACGTCCAGTGCCGTACCTCCATCGCGACTCCACCGAAGAGACGCCACACCCACATTGTCGGTCACCACACCGGCGATGCGGACGGTCTGGTCGGGGCTCGTACCCTCCTTGGGGGTCGCCCAAGCGAGAACAGGGGGGGCGACATCCTTGAACGCCGCCGTCACCACCCGATTGGTGAGCATGGAGAGGGACTTCGGATTCTCGGTCCCTGCCACGTCCCCGGACCAGGCCTCAAACCGGAACCCATCCACCGGAATGGCGGTCAGGGTGACGGTCTCGGTAGGCAGGTATTTCGCCTTCGAGGGGGCGACGGTGACTGTTCCACCTTGGTTTCCAACGACGGCCACGGTCAGCACGGTCATCTGAATGACCTCAAAGCTTTGGTTGGTCTGGGCAGGAAGCCAGAGCGGACTTCCAACCTGGCGGGCGCGGACGGTGACGCGTCCGGGACCCGTGAGCGTAAGAACTTTTCCAGCGACGGTGGCAGGACCACTCACGATCTCGAAGAGCATGGGCAGCCCGACGCTGCTGACGGCCTGGAGCGTGATCGGCGGGTTGCCGACGACCTGGTCCGGAATGGCGTCGAAGGTAAGGGTCTGGATTCCCCGGGTGACCGCAAACCGGTTCGTGACGGAGGGAGCCGCAAGCCAATTGGCGTTTCCAGCCTGGTCGACCGCAACGCTGACGACGCCCACACCCGTGAGCTTCAGCCGGTCTCCGGACAGGGTCGCGGGGCCACCCACCAGGCGGTAGCTGACCGGCAGCTGACTCCGGGCAGCGGCTGTGATCGCGATGGGATTCGTCGAGTACGGGACATCGGGAAGAGCCGTGAACGCGATGGTCTGCGGAGCCTTGGCTACGACGACGTTCAAGAGGGGGGCGGCACCGGCCTGGTACAGGGCATTGCCTGCGTTGAAGGCCTGGATCACGACCGTTCCGGCCCCGGCGGCCGTGAACATCTGGCCGTCGATGATCCCGGGGCCGCTGAGGATCCGGAAAGCGACCTCCAGCCCTGCACTGCTGGTGGCGACCAATTTAACGGCAGGATCCCCAAAGGTGATACCACCGGGGAAGGGGCCCCACGTGATGGTCTGCGGAGCCTTGGTCACGGTGAAGGTCCGTTCCACGGGACTTGCGGAGAGGTAATTGTCGTTCCCGGACTGGATCGCCCGGAGCGTCACGGCTCCAACCCCGGTCAATGACACCGTGTCCCCGGCGAGCTGGGCTGGGCCAAACACGACGAAGGACACGGAGAGCTTGCTGCTGGCGGTGGCCACCGGAGCGAAGGGGGCGGGTGTATAGGGACGGTCCGCGAGGGCAGGGAACGTGATGGTCTGTGCGGCCTTGGCGACCTCGATGGTCCGCGTGTCGCTGATCGCTTCGTACAGTGAGTTTCCGGCCTGGCTCGCCGTCAGTAAGACCCGTCCCGCACCCGTCAGGGTAAGGGTCGCTCCCTGCATCGTCGCCTTGCCGGAATCAAGGACCAAGGTCACTGGGAGTCCGCTGCTGGAGACCACGGCAGCATTGAACGGAGCATCCCCAAAGGTCTTTCCCGCAAGGGTGGGCCAGGTGAGTGATTGGACCGCTTTTTGGATGGTCATGGTGTGGTCGATCATGGCTGCGGCGAACTGGTCGTTCCCAGGCTGGACAGCGCGCAGCACGACCTGACCCACGCCCGTGGCGGTCAGCTCACCGTTGGTCAGAGTGGCAGGACCCGAGACCACCCTGATCGCCACAGGCAACCCACTGCTGGCCGTCGCGGCGACAACCCCTTTCTCGAGGTAGCGGAGGGTGGGTAGCAGAGACCAACCCAGCGTCTGCGGCTGCACAAATCGCACGGCAAGACCAGGAAGCGTCCGCGACTCCGAGAAATCAGGGGAATAGGCGACAATCCTGAGATCCATGGCCCGGACCACACCGAAGGGCCCGCCGTAGGGTGTCGAGAGGAAGTCCGGCGCGGTACCGTCCTCGGTGTAGAAGAGGATCCAGTCAGGGCGCACGTACCGGAGCTCGAGGCTGACGGGCGATGCGGTCCGCAGGGTTCCCTGGACCGGCTGGCCATCCGCGAATATCTCAAGCCCCGGGGACCAGGTGACGATGGCCTCGGCACTGGCCACGGTTCCGCCGCTGTTGGCCACGATCGCGCGATAGGATCCGGCGTCGGCGGAACGCAGCGACAGGAGTTCCAGGGTCGAGGACGTCTGGCCTTCGATCATGACTCCGTCCTTCATCCATCGGTAATTCGGTGCGGGATCGCCGAACGCCGTGACACTCAGAACGATGCGGTCGCCCTCGATACCGGCGACCGACTGAGGAGAGGCGATGATCACGGGTGGAACGGCTGCGGGCTGGACCATCACGTTGGCGGCCGCGGTGGTGACGCTGCCGGCCGAATTCGATCCCACCAGTCGATACGGGCCACCATCGGAGAGGGTAACACCGGTGAGCGTCAGGGTCTGGGTGGTCGCCCCGGAAATCCTGCCCCCATCGACGAGATCGACCCCGTTTTTCTGCCATCGGTAGGCAACCCCTTCGCCGAGTATGGAGGCGGTGAGGGTGAGGGTCTGGCCGGCTGTGATCGTGGTGCTGCTGGGAGACGCGGCCACGGTCGGGGCCGTGACAGCGAGGGTGAACCCCTCGAAGCTTGTACCGGCGGAGTCATGGCGCCACGTGGGCCAGGGGGAATCCGACGAGAGTCCGGTGACACCCCGGGTGCGGAAGGCCGCGGCTCCCTTCCCGGTGCGGGCCACCAGAATGCCTCCCTTCGCGATCATGACCGAGGCGACACCCCCGGCGACGGCGTAGCGGCCGGCGACGGATCCATCGGTCGATTGGATGCCGATGACGGATTTGTCGCCGCCACACCAAATAAGACCCTGGTTGTCGAGGGAGAGGATGGGGTTGTCGCTGACCTCACCGTGGATCTTCTCCCAGATTTTGGCACCGGTCGATCCATTGAAGGCGAGGATCTTTCCTCCCCGAGCGCCCACATAGACCCGGCCTGCGGCGTCACAGATGGGGCTTCCCGGTTCGGTGCCAACAATCGCCTCCCAGATCTTGGCGCCGGTCGAGGCGTTCAGGGCGAACAGTTTTCCGGACCGGCTGGTGGCTAGGATCCGTCCCCCGGGGCCAAATGCAGGCTCCTGCACCGCCTCGCCTCCGGTGTCGAAGCTCCAGGCCTTTCCTCCATCGGAGGCGCGAACGGCGGTGATCAGGGTGTTGAACGATCCGCCCCCGTAGACCAGGAGACCGCTCTTGAGGATGACCGGGCAGGTCCGGGATTGGACGGGAGCGCCGACCTTCCAGGTCTGGTTGCCCACGCGGTCTAATCGGACGTACTGGTTGGCGCCTCCAAGGTGGTTGCCCACGGTGCCGAAGAAGATCGCATCCGAACCATCGAACGAGGCGGCGGACGGCGCGCCTCCGAGGTTCCGTTCCCACAGCTTTTCGCCACTGGACATGCCATGGCCGTAGACCCAACCGTTGGGGAGGGCGTCCGACCCAAACACGACGCGTCCCCCGGAAACAATGGTGGGTGAGGAGCGGTTCCTTCCGGAAACGGCCACCTCCCAGAGGATGTCGCCGGTGGTGATATCGACGCAGGTGACTCGTCCGGGGTTGCTCGTCTGGACCACCACACGCCCGGTCGCGTCATCAATCGCAACCGCCGACGTCTCTGTGGTCGTGTGACTCAGTGCCCAGAGCTGGGACAGGAACGGTGTCGGAACCACGGTCACCGCAGCAGCAGCCGTGGTCGTCGTGCCAGCGGCATTGACCCCGACGAGGCGGTATTGTCCGGCATCGGCGGTCACGACTCCGGACACGCTCAGGGTCTGGGTTTTGGCTCCCAAGATCCGTCCGCCATCGCTCAGATTCGAGCCATCCTTTTGCCAGACATAGGAAACTCCAATACCCGTGATTGATGCCGACAGAGTCAGGGTCTGCCCCTCGGTGATAGTGGCGGCGACCGGATTCGAGACCACCTTGGGAGCTTCGGGACCCGCAGGAGTCCCCTGGAGCCGCAATCCCTTGAAATCCGAGTTGTTGCTAAAGGTCGCGGGAGGCGTGGTACCACCCCCAAGACTGGTGATCGTCACCCAGGTCATGGCCCTCACCAGTGCGGTGTCATAGGTGGCGCCGCTGGAGACATCCCAAGCCCTGACCGCCAAGGTGGCGGTACCTCCGGTTGGAACCCCAGGCACAGCTAGCCCATTGATGAAGAACAATCCATCCAAGGTGAGGGGGACTCCGGCGGTCCCTTTAGGTGAGAGGGTCGTGTTGCCGAAGCGGACCTCGACCCGCCCTTTCGCCTTGGCCAGCACATTGCCGGTTTCATCGAGGATGAACGCCTTGGTGGAGGCTCCACCGGGTGTGAAGTTGTTGTTCGCATTGAACGTGCCTTGGGCAGCCGCGGTGCATGCAAGAAGGATCCCCAGGACAAGGGAGACCCAGCGAACGACGGTTCCTGACTTCATGGGAGCACGAGAATAGTGGGTGGTTGAAAAGGCTGAGTACGAGGAATGCCTGCTTAAGGAACACGGAGCCGCCAGAATTGGGAACAGAAATCCTTTTCCTGTCTTCCAACCGCCGTTTCGAGCATTCCTGAGGTTTCCAGGAAACCGGCCTCGGAATCCACCCGGTGTTCCCTCCTCATAGCGCACCGCCAGGTGCCGGGTGCGCTTGCCTCGATCCGTTCCTTGGCGTTCTGGACACCCCCGCACCCCTAGTCGGCAGAAACCAGGAGGGGCGGCTCTCTCCCCTTTCCCTGGGCCAGATCAGACCTTTCCAGATCCTGAGTCGTCAGCCCGCAGCCCCCAACCCACGCTTCACCCTCCAGCCGGCATCACTTCGCCTGGAGCGTCTCGAGGAGCTTCTTCCGGTCGTCCGCGGAAAGTTTCTCCAGCTGCCCCTTCAGTCCGGCGAGATCCAGGGCCGCTGGCGCTGGCGCATCCGCTCCACCCTTGAGCGGGACCTGCAGCAGTTCGGCTTCGGT